>SAMEA104315433__coassemble_13250_pt1 | contig 2074 bp, 2 predicted proteins | sample SAMEA104315433__metabat2_high_PE_020 | metagenome-assembled genome bin SAMEA104315433 (sample SAMEA104315433) | gut metagenome | biome: Monkey gut; feature: monkey-associated habitat; material: faeces | place: China | collected 2013 | reverse complement strand
CGGATCATCGGATTGTTTTCGTTAAGCCATGAGCAGAATAAAGCTCGCTTTAATTATGCCGTGGCGAGAAAACAAAGGCGTAGCCAATTTAAACGGAATTTATACGGAATTTATTGAGTTGCTTCGCAAGAAATCTTTGGAGGAAATCTTTTTTAAAGAATGGCCGGAGGCCAGAAATGTTATGGATCCACGGAGCGGAGGGCACGGATTTTTTTAGTAGCTACGCTAGAAATCTTTGGAGGAAATCTTTAATAAAAATATGGCCTGTGGCCAGAAATGTTATGAGTAAGAACCTCGTAGAATGAAAACAAAATCTTTAACAAAAATCTTTGACCAAAATACGCTCGAGTTCCTCGCTTCTGGGGAGGATTTAATTATGGATCGCCTTACAGGCTCGACATCTAAACTAGAATCTTTAACTAGAATCTATAAACATTAAACTAGAATCTATAAACATTAAACTATAACCTATAAACTTTAAACTATAACCACTAACCTATAACCCATACCCCATAACCTTTAAACACTAAGCTCTAAACACTCCGTGTCCTCTGTGTGGTCCGTGGATTTTTTTTACCGGAGTACACATGAAGGTAATAAATAAAAAAGTTTAAAACAATAAAAAAAACAGGTTGATATTCAAGTAATTTTATTATCTTTGCATTCGAAACCACTGTTTCTGAAATGGCGGTTTCGGAAAAATTTCCATCGAAAAAGAAGTTCTAAATATGTAGTATTATGAAATTTTTTGGAAGACATAACGAAATAAAAGAGTTGCAAGAAACAAGAAACCTGTCTTTGCAAACGGCTCGTTTCACTATCGTGACTGGACGCAGACGTAGCGGAAAGACGTCCTTGTTGATAAAAGCATACGAGGATGTGCAGGATATGCTGTATTTTTTTGTTGCAAGAAAATCAGAAGCAGAGCTCTGCAGAGATTTTATCGAAGAGATGACAAGCAAGCTACAGCTTCCTATTCTCGGCGAGGTTACACGTTTTGCAGACATTTTTAAATATCTGCTGCAACTGTCCAAGACTCGTCCTATCACACTCGTCATTGATGAGTTTCAAGATTTCAAGCGGGTTAATCCCTCAATCTTTTCAGACATGCAAAAGATTTGGGATCTCAACAAACAGGAAGCTCATATCAATCTCGTGGTCTGCGGTTCTGTTTATTCGTTGATGAACATCATCTTTAAAAACAACAAACAACCTCTCTACGGCAGGCAGACTGGAGAAATAAAAGTCACTCCATTTCCCCCTTCTGTTATCAAGGAAATCATCTCTACATATAACCCATCCTACACCAACGAAGATTTACTGGCACTATACAGTTACACTGGCGGTGTGGCAGAATATGTTGAAATGATGATGGATACAGGAGCCACGACCAAGGAAGAGATGACAGAGAGGTTTGTTGCCAAAAACTCTTATTTCATATACGAAGGGAAAAATATGCTGATAGAAGAATTTGGCAAAGACTATGCCCGTTATTTCGAGATATTACAACTTATCGCTTCTGGTCACACGACTCGTAGTGAAATTGAAAGTATCATGAAAACAGAACTTGCGGGCTATCTCACCAAACTGGAGAATGACTATTGCTTGATATCCCGTTATACCCCGATGTTTCAAAAGACCAATCGAAACATACGTTATCAGATAGAAGACAACTTCCTTCGCGTTTGGTTTCGCTACATCTATAAATATGGATATATGATAGAGGTTGGCGCCAATAAAAAACTAAAGATGGTTATTGACAAGAACTACACCACATACACCGGTAAGGTTCTGGAAAGATATTTTACGGCAAAGATGATAGAAAGTGAAGAATATACTCAGATTGCTTCCTGGTGGGACAGAAAAGGCGAGAACGAAATTGATATTATCGCTGCCGATGAACTGGAAAAGAAAGTTATTTTTTATGAGGTAAAACGCCAAGCCCAGGATATCAACCTCGGTATCTTAAAAGATAAAGCTGAGCATTTCTTTCAGACTACAGGTAAATTCAAGAAATTCAATATTGAATACCAAGGTTTGTCGATGGAGGATATGTAAGCCACGGATCATCGGA
>SAMEA104315433__coassemble_6211_pt1 | contig 3520 bp, 1 predicted proteins | sample SAMEA104315433__metabat2_high_PE_020 | metagenome-assembled genome bin SAMEA104315433 (sample SAMEA104315433) | gut metagenome | biome: Monkey gut; feature: monkey-associated habitat; material: faeces | place: China | collected 2013 | reverse complement strand
GTATATCAACATCCACGAAGCAGCATGCCTTGATTATCCCACGATGCACCTGAATTTAGACGATAAAAACCTCGTCTTTGAATCATGGCTCACCCCTGATGCAGTAGGTCGCAAAGGTTTCATTCAGACTCCATTCAACACACCATGGCGCACTATCCTCGTCAGCGACGATGCCCGCGATATGCTGTCGTGTAAGCTGACGCTCAACCTCAACGAGCCTTGCAAGATAGAAGACACCTCATGGATTCACCCCACAAAATACTGCGGAGTATGGTGGAACATGATTGTAGGTACTAAGACATGGAACTATACCAACGATCTTCCATCTGTACGCTTAGGTCAAACGGACTATAAGAAGTGCAAGCCCAATGGTACACACGGTGCTACAACCGAAGAAGTGAAGCGCTATATCGACTTTGCAGCCAAGAACGGACTTCAGGAAGTACTTGTGGAAGGATGGAACGAAGGCTGGGAGGACTGGTTCGGCCACCAGAAATTGGATGTCTTTGACTTTGTCACTCCATATCCCGACTTCGACATCAAAGCCCTCAACGAGTATGCTCACTCAAAAGGTGTGAAATTGATGATGCACCACGAGACCTCAGCTTCCACTCTCAACTACGAGCGCCACATGGAGAAAGCCTTTGAGTTGATGAACAAATATGGCTATGATGCAGTGAAAACCGGCTATGTGGGCGACATCATCCCACGTGGCGAATACCACTACAGCCAACTCACCAACAACCACTACCAGCGTGTGATAGAGACTGCTGCCAAGCATCATATCATGGTCAATGCCCATGAAGCCACACGTCCTACAGGTATCTGCCGCACATGGCCCAACCTTGTAGGCAACGAGAGTGCACGCGGCACCGAGTATGAAGCCTTCGGCGGTAGTGTGCCCTATCATACTGTGATGTTGCCATTCACCCGTTTGCAAGGCGGTCCGATGGACTACACTCCTGGTATTTTCGAAACCAAACTCTCTGAATGGAGCAGCAACACAAGTTTCGTACACACCACCCTTTGCGGTCAGCTCTCACTCTATCTTGTGATGTACAGTCCATTGCAAATGGCAGCCGACCTGCCCGAACACTACGAGAAATACGATGATGCCTTCCAGTTTATCCGCGACGTAGCTTGCGACTGGGACGACTCTAAGTATCTTGAGGCAGAGCCTGCCAAGTATATTACCGTAGCCCGCAAGGCCAAAGGCACCGACAACTGGTTTGTTGGCGGTAAGACCGATGCCGAAGCACGCACCGCCGTAGTACGTCTGGACTTCCTCGATAAGGGTCGTAAGTACGATTGCGCCATCTATCAGGATGGTAAGGATGCCGACTATGAGCATAACCCCAAAGCCTATCAGATTATCCACAAGACTGTGAAACATGGCGATGTGCTGAAGATTAAAGAGGCACGTGGCGGTGGTTTCGCTATTTCGCTGATGGCTAAATAATCCCCTATTGAAGCAATCAATATGAATGGAAAATATATTCTATCTGCACTGATGGTCACACTAATCACACCGGTGGTCCATGCACAGGGACGTTTCAACGAGATGGTCTATGATAAGACACAGACCGTATTCCACCTCAACGCACCCGCTATGCCCAAAGTGCGTATCTATCAGAACGGTCTGGGTGGCAAGCCCATCAAGACTGTGAAGATGCGCGCCGTAGGCACCGACCGCTGGGAAGCCACAGTGAAAGGCGACCTCAACGGCAAGTTCTACACCTTCGACATCGGTCGCGGCGAGTGTCCCGGCACTTTTGCCAAGGCCGTAGGTGTCAATGGTCAGCGTGGTGCCATCGTCAGATTGGCAGATACCGACCCAGAGGGATGGAGCGAAGACAAGCGTCCACAAGTGGCTTCGCCTGCCGATTTGGTAATCTACGAACTACACATGCGCGACTTTTCCATCAGTCCTACATCGGGTCTGAAACATGCAGGTAAGTATTTGGCACTGACCGAACCAAGCGCCATCGACTATCTGAAGCGCCTCGGCATCAATGCCATCCACTTCCAGCCTCTCTTCGACTTTGCCTCTGTGGATGAGACCCAGCTGAACCGTCCACAGTTCAATTGGGGTTACGATCCTAAAAACTACAATGTTCCAGAAGGCAGTTATGCCACAGACCCCTACTCGCCTGCTGTGCGCATCCGCGAGTTTAAGGCAATGGTGCAAGCACTTCACCGTGCGGGCATCCGTGTGATTTTCGACGCCGTGTATAACCACACGTTCGATATCGATGGCAGTAACTTCCAGCGCACCTATCCCGATTACTATTTCCGCAAGACTGCTGACGGAAAATACTCCGATGGTTCGGGCTGCGGTAACGAGACTGCATCAGAGAAGTCCCTGATGCGCGAGTTCATGATAGAAAGTGTGAAATACTGGATTGAAGAGTTCCACATTGATGGATTCCGCTTCGATTTGATGGGTATGCATGACATTGAGACGATGAACCAAATACGCGCTGCAGTGGATGAGATAGACCCCTCTATTTATATATATGGTGAGGGATGGAGCGCTGGCACCTGTGCCTATCCTCAGGAGAAACTGGCTATGAAAGCCAATACCCATCTGCTCAACGGCATCGGAGCCTTCAGCGACGATATGCGCGACGGACTTCGCGGTCCTTTCTCTGATGATACAAAGGGGGCATTTCTTGCAGGTATCGCTGGCGAGGAAGAGAGTATCAAGTTCGGAATCGTGGGCAGTATAGCCCACCCGCAGGTGGATATGACCCGTGTGAACTACGACAAGAAGCCTTGGGCTACCCATCCAACGCAGCAAATCAGCTATGTGAGCTGTCACGATGATATGTGTCTGGTGGATAGACTGAAGGCAAGTGTGCCCAGCCTCACCGATACTTCAAAGTCAAAAGACGACCGCACGGCGGAATTGATACGTCTCGATTTGTTGGCACAAACGGCTGTTTTCACCTCACAGGGTGTTCCTTTCATGTTGGCTGGCGAGGAGATGTTGCGCGACAAGAAGGGCGTTCACAACAGTTTCTCATCGCCCGACAGCATCAATGAGTTCAACTGGGACAACCTGAAGCAGTATCCTCAGGTGTTTGAATACTATCGCAACCTGATACAACTGCGTAAGAATCATCCTGCTTTCCGCCTCGCTAAGGCTGAAAGGGTGGTGCGCCATCTGCAATTCCTAACCGCCTCGGACTGTCTCATCGCATTCCAGTTGAAAGATCTGGAAGGCATTGACACCTGGAAAGACATCATCGTGGTGCTAAACGGCAACCGCGATACCAAGACTGTCGATATTCCAGAAGGTGAATACCGCGTGGCTTGCTGCAACGGAGTGATTAGCGAAGCAGGCATCGGCATGCCCGTCAGCGGTGGTAAAGCTACCGTCGATGGTCAGTCGGCACTGATTCTCTATCGTCAATAACTACACCCAATATAACTAACAGACAATCGAAATGAAACAGATTTTCTTATCCTTTTTGATGCTTATGAGCATGATTTCCGCTTCGGCTGCGGTAAAGATAGA
>SAMEA104315433__coassemble_4756_pt1 | contig 4250 bp, 2 predicted proteins | sample SAMEA104315433__metabat2_high_PE_020 | metagenome-assembled genome bin SAMEA104315433 (sample SAMEA104315433) | gut metagenome | biome: Monkey gut; feature: monkey-associated habitat; material: faeces | place: China | collected 2013 | reverse complement strand
GTAAGCATTTCATATGAATCATACTCATTTACCCCTATGAAAAATCTATTGAGCCGGTAGAATTCGTATGGAATTTCACTATACCATGGGACTATTTAAAAATGATGCAGAGAATAGAACGGCAACCTTGGATAAGATTGATAAAAAAAAAGTCCCGTAAATCTTGCGATTTACAGGACTCTGTGCGGAGAGAGAGGGATTCGAACCCCCGGTACCTCTCAGTACGCCGGTTTTCAAGACCGGTGCATTCGACCACTCTGCCATCTCTCCTTGGTCGAAAAGCGAGTGCAAAGGTACGGGTAATTTTTGAATTATGCAAATTTTTCAAGAACTTTTTTGCAAAATAGGGCAAAAATGAGTAATTTTGTGGCATGATTTACCCGAAGAACTTTGAAACCAAGATAGGTTTCGACGAAATACGCACACTGTTGAAAGGCCATTGTCTGAGTACTCTGGGCAAGGAGAAAGCCGATGAAATCGACTTCACTGATGATGCTGACACCATTAATGAATGGATGGAACAGGTGAGAGAATTCCGCCGATTGCAGCAGGAAACGGATTCGTTTCCCCTGAACTATTTCTTTGATGTCAGACAGTCGATAACCCGCATCCGATTGGAAAATACCCATCTGGAGGAGAACGAACTGTTTGATCTGCGCCGGTCATTGGAAACCATCTCGCTGATTGTGACATTCCTCAACAAGAATGAAGGTGACGAAGATAATCCGGAATATCCCTACCCTGCCCTTCATCGATTGGCAGAAGACGTGCTGACTTTCCCCGCTATGATTCGTCGCATAGACTCTATCCTCGACAAATTCGGAAAAATCAAAGATTCTGCTTCTATGACATTGGCAGGAATACGCCATGAGTTGGCTCAGACCGAAGGTGGAATATCGCGTACCTTATATACTATATTGCATGCGGCACAACGCGATGGACTGGTAGATAAGGACGTGGCACCTACCATGCGCGACGGACGATTGGTGATTCCCGTAGCACCGGGACTGAAGCGCCGCATCAAAGGTATCGTACACGATGAGAGTGCTACTGGAAAGACGGTGTTTATAGAACCGACAGAGGTAGTGGAAGCCAATAACAAGGTGCGCGAACTGGAAGCAGCCGAACGACGTGAGATTATCCGCATCCTTACGGTATTTACTGCTGAGGTAAGACCTCACGTGCAGGAGATTCTCGACTCATACCAATTCCTGGCGCAGATAGACCTGATACGTGCGAAAGCCGAACTCGCCCAAGAGATGAATGCCTTTGAACCTCAGGTACAGTCGGAGCCTCATCTCGACTGGATCCGTGCCGTTCATCCGTTGTTGCAACGCTCTTTAGCCCGACAAGACAAGAAGGTTGTTCCGCTCGACATCATTCTGACACGCGACAAGCGACTGTTGATCATCTCCGGTCCTAATGCCGGTGGTAAGTCTGTTTGTCTGAAAACTGTAGGACTGTTGCAGTATATGTTGCAATGCGGTCTGTCAGTTCCGTTGAGTGAACGTTCCACGGTGGGTGTATTCCAAGACATCATGATTGATATTGGTGACGAACAAAGCATTGCCGACGACCTCTCAACCTACTCCAGCCATTTGCTCAATATGAAGAATATGATGCGTCAATCAAACGAACGCACCCTATTGCTCATTGACGAGTTTGGCGGTGGAACCGAACCAGCCATCGGTGGAGCCATTGCCGAAGCCGTACTGAAACAGTTCTGGAAGAAGCAGGCATTCGGTGTGATTACCACTCACTATCAGAACTTGAAGCATTTTGATGAAGACCATGAAGGAGTGGTCAATGGTGCCATGCTCTACGATCGCCATCAGATGCAGGCGCTGTTTCAGTTGTCAATCGGTCAGCCCGGTTCTTCGTTTGCCATCGAGATTGCTCGCAAAACGGGTATTCCGGAAGAAGTTATCAGCGATGCCAGCGATATCGTTGGTTCGGAATACATCCAGAGCGATAAATACCTACAGGATATTGTGCGCGACAAACGCTATTGGGAGGGCAAGCGCCAGACCATCCATCAGCATGAGAAATCGTTGGAAGGTCGCATTGCCAAATACGAAAGCCACATTGAAGAGATTGAACAAGAGCGCAAAGCCATTCTGCGTCGCGCCAAGGAGCAAGCCGAAGAACTATTGCGCGAAAGCAATAAGAAAATAGAGAATGCTATCCGAGAAATCAAGGAGGCACAAGCTGAAAAGGAGCGCACCAGACTGGTTCGTGAGGAGTTGAACGACTTCAAGCAACAGGTATTGGAGATTGACACTCGCGAGAAGGATGAGTTGATAGAGCGCAAAATGCGACAGATTCTGGAACGTCGCGAACGCAAGGCTAAGCGCAAACAGGAAAAGAAAGAACAGGCCGCCAATCCCACAGCAACGCCATCGCCTGTATTTACATCAGCAGGAAAACCGAAACAGGAAGCTCCCATCACCGTGGGAAGCAATGTCCGCATCAAAGGACTGAATACGGTAGGTAAGGTGGAGAGCCTGTCAGGCAAGAATGCCGTTGTCATCTTTGGCGACATGAAGACCAAGATGAAGCTGGAACAATTGGAACTTACTGGCAAACAGAAAGAAGCACCCAAGACCGAAACTCCCCACGCTGCCTTAGTTGTGCAAACCTCGAAGATGACTCGTAGCACCATAGAAGACCGCAAACACAATTTCCATCAAGATATTGACGTAAGAGGTATGCGTGGTGACGAAGCCGTTGATGCCGTAATGCACTTCATCGACGATGCCATACTGGTGGGAATGTCGCGTGTGAGAATCCTACATGGTACAGGAACGGGAGTTCTTCGCCAACTGATTCGTCAGTATCTAAATACCGTGCCCAACGTGAAGAGTGCGAAAGACGAGCATGTGCAGTTTGGCGGTTCAGGCATTACTGTTGTGGATATAGATTAGACAAGCTATTTTTCCGTTTGTTCTCTTTAACGGTAATGACAATCTCGACAACTTAAACGGCAAAAATATAGTTTTCAAAAAAAATCGACCACTCGACCACCACTACAGCATAACACACTATCACGCAATGCTTTAAGTGGTGGTCGATGACTATATATTTACGCGTTACGGCCACACTTCGACCACCATCGACCACCAGAGAATATCTTGCCCATGTTTATCAGGACTATTGCCGATACCTGATAAAATTTTTATCCAACGTTAGATAAAGGAATTATCCAACGTTTGATAAAGGTATTATCCAATATTTGATAAAAGTATTATCCAACGTCTGATAAAGATGTTTTCAAACGTTTGCAAGAGTGTTTTCAAATGTTTGGCAAGAGTGTTTTCAAACGTTTGGCAAGAGTGTTTTCAAACGTTTGGCAAGAGTGTTTTCAAATGTTTGGCAATAATCTTTGGAACGTTGCACAGAATTGCCGCGAAACGCCACGTACATTCTTAGCCAAATACACACAACAAAAACCTCGTTGTTACTTGGATTTCCCACAGAGATTGCACCATGTGCAACGAGTATTTAACAGATGTTCGATGGGTGTTCGATGCACGTAAAGATATAGTCATCTAACACCACTTAAGTCCGTGATCGTATGTCAATTACGACATCATGGTGTTCGATGTTAACATTTGTATATACACGCGTGCGCGCGTAAAAATATGGTAATCATAAAGCGAGAACCCGTTGTGGCTTGAACACTTCAATATAAGAAAAGCAAAACGGACCTCCTTGCATGGAAGTCCGTTCTTCATTTGAGCCTCTTGTCGGATTCGAACCAACGACCCCGAGATTACAAATCACGTGCTCTGGCCAACTGAGCTAAAGAGGCGGGTGGGCAAGCTGTCTGTATCGCGCCGCTACAACCAAGTACCTTTGCTACGTTCCCGTCCTGGAGGATTCCGAGGGAGCTGGCCGTACAGGACTTGCCCATTTTTATTGTTTGATTTTTGCCCTAATGGGCGAAATCGGGTGCAAAGGTACTAAAAAGTTTCCAAATAACAGGCATTAGTCGTGATGTTTTTTCGTTTTTAACACTTTTCTAAGCGTTTTTCTAAGTTTCTTCCCCACTTATCTTCAACTTACGACTCTATAGTTGCCCGTATAGCAGAAATAAACAGAGACCGGTTGCCCCTCCTGTATTTCGCATGATTCACACGACCACAAACCTACAGTCTTAGACTAACGACACCTCGGAAATAAAAGAAAAACGGGCTTTTTCTTTGTATTTCGCTCGGTTTGCACTACTCTGGGCTTGACAGCCCCAAGGT
>SAMEA104315433__coassemble_4605_pt1 | contig 4342 bp, 2 predicted proteins | sample SAMEA104315433__metabat2_high_PE_020 | metagenome-assembled genome bin SAMEA104315433 (sample SAMEA104315433) | gut metagenome | biome: Monkey gut; feature: monkey-associated habitat; material: faeces | place: China | collected 2013 | reverse complement strand
TCTATATCCTCTATCCGCTGTTGCCGCAATGCTTCGAGGATAACGGACATTTCACGGCGGTAGAAACAGGGGGCTCTATGGCGGTCTTTGCCTTGGGCTTGTTCCTCTTCGGTCCCTTCTGCTCGTTCCTTGTGCAACACTATCGGCGCAACAAGGTATGCCTCTGGTCTATCGTCATCATGGCGGCATGTCTTGGTGTCCTATGGTATCTCTTTGACGGTGGGTGGCCCTCTGCCACCTTCCCCCTCGTCATGCTGTTGCGATTGGTACAAGGTGCCACCTTCGGTTTGGCACAGATGATACTCTCCAGCACCCTCGTCATCGACACCTGTGAGTCCTACCTCCGTACCGAGGCAAACCACAGCATGTCGTGGTTCGGACGTTTCGCCCTGTCCCTCGGTCCGTTGGCAGGTCTTTTTGCCACCCGCCATTTCCACATGCCTGTTCCTGATGTGTTATGGATGGCCGTAGGCTGTGCCTTATTCGCTTTCCTGTTGATCCGCATGGTGAAATTCCCGTTCCGTGCCCCTTCCGATCATGTCACTTTGTTCAGCACCGACCGTTTCTGGTTAGGCAGTGGCTTCATTCTTTTCGTCAACCTGCTCCTCATCTCCGTGGCAGTAGGTATGGTCTTGGCATTAGCCACCACCATCGATTTCTATGCCGGTATCATGGTTGGCTACCTCTTCGCTCTGTTAGCCTGTCGTTTTGTCTTCCGTGATGCAGAACTCAAGAGTGAGGTTGTCAGTGGCCTTATCCTGTTCTTGGCAGCCCTCCTCCTGTTGATGGTACGTCCCACAGCATCCTCCGACTTCATCGCTGCCACCCTGATAGGCATCGCCATCGGCCTCATCGGTTCCCGTTTCCTCCTGTTCTTCATCAAACTCAGTCGCCATTGTCAGCGTGGCACCTCCCAGAGCACCTATATGCTGGCATGGGAGAGTGGCATCGCCCTCGGCGTCGGCATCACCTATGCCCTCCCTGCCTCCCGCTACACCACCGCTCTGACCACCTCCCTCATCCTCGTCTCCCTCGCCATGCTCATCTACAACCTCTACACCCACCGCTGGTTCGAACACCACAAAAACCGGTAATCTTTCAACCTCTAACGATAACCTTAACCCTAACGCTAACAACACGCAGTGTTTAGTTTTTAGTTTATAGTTTATAGGTTAGTGGTTATGGGTTAGTGTTTCGAGTTTAGTGTTTAGTGGTTAGAGATTTTAGTTAAAGATTATTCTGAAGATTCTAGTTAAGATTTACCATAGGTTATTTTTCTCGCGACTCGGCATAGTGAAAGCACGCTTTCACTCTACTCTCGCTGTTCCAAAAATTCGAGCCTGTAAGGCGATCCCCAATAAATCCCTCCTGCAGAGCAACGTACTGTTGCGCATTTTCAGTCGAGATTTTTATTTTGAGATTATCGTAGGATGACAAAGACCAGTCCATCAGACTTCAAACCTCAGACTTCAGACCTCAGACTTCAGACCTCAGACTTCATCTTAGTTAAAGATTCTTCTAAAGATTTTCTTTAAGATTTACCATAGGTTATTTTTCTCGCGACTCGGCATAGTGAAAGCGTGCTTTCAATCTACTCTCGCTGCTCCAAAAATTCGAGCCTGTAAGGCGATCCCCAAGAAACCCCTCCTGCAGAGCAACGTACTGTTGCGCATTTTAGTAAGGATTTTTATTTAAAGATTTTGTTTTTAGCCTACTAGGTAATTACTTCCTCTAAAGATTTCTTGCGCAGCAACTAAAATATCCGTCTAAATTCCGATAATCCGATGATTCGTAGATAAAAAACAGATATAAATTTTGCAGTGTCAAGATAATGTATTATCTTTGCAAAAATAAAGATAAAAAGAGAATGGATGTATTAGTTGCATGCTTGCTATTCAAGAAGCTGATCAAGTAAGGTATGACAGCGTGCTACGACTAAAAACCTCGTGTCTTTTTAATGATAAAAAACAAAAAAGGGGCGCGCCCCATGAACCTTGAATAATGAAACATAATCACGTCGTTATAATGGCGGGTGGAATAGGATCTCGTTTCTGGCCACTCTCCACGCCGGAATACCCAAAACAGTTCATCGACATCCTTGGATGTGGAAGAACACTCATCCAACTCACCGTTGATCGTTTCTTAGGGGTGTGTCCTGATACTAACTTTTGGGTTGTAACCAATTGTAAGTATGTGGATATTGTCAAGCAACAGTTGCCGATGATACCTGAGAGTCATATTCTCGCTGAACCAGCAGCACGGAATACCGCTCCTTGCATCGCATGGGCATGTTGGGAAATCAAAAAGGTCGATAGCAAGGCTAATATCGTCGTAACACCGTCTGATGCTGTGGTGATGAACCCTCAAGAGTTTCAAAGGGTCATTGCCAATGCACTTGCATTTACAGCATATCAGGACAATACTCTACAACAGAACCACAGGATTGTCACCATCGGCATTAAACCCTCCCGTCCTGAAACAGGGTATGGTTACGTCGAAACATCTGATGCTGTTGATGGGGGAATCTATCGTGTCAAGGAGTTTAAGGAGAAACCAGATCTTCCTACCGCTCAACGGTATCTTGAAAAAGGTAACTACTTGTGGAATGCTGGAATCTTCGTTTGGAATGCTGATACTATTACGCAATGTCTGGAAGACTACAAACCGAATATTGCCGCAGACATGGATAAAATCGTGGAAACAGGTGATGTGGAACACATCTTCCCACAATGTGAGAAGATATCTATCGACTTTGCTGTCATGGAACCTGCGTCAAAGGATGGTAAGGTCTTCACGCATCCTGCCGACTTTGGATGGAGTGACCTTGGCAACTGGGCATCATTACATGATAAACTTGAGAAAGATGAAAATCAGAATGGAGCAGTTGGCAATGTCCACCTCGTTGAATGTTCCAACTGTGTCGTTCATGCCGAAAATGCGAAGAAAGTCATTCTGCAAGGTCTCGACGGTTATGTATTCTCAGAGAAAAATGGACAAATCCTTGTTTGTAAACGTACTGAAGAACAACGTATCAAAGAATGGAGTGAGAAATAACAAACAAATATATATTTTATGAGTAAACAGAATATTGCCCTTATTACGGGCGTTACAGGACAAGATGGTTCATATCTGGCAGAATTGCTGTTGGAAAAGGGATATGATGTACATGGCATCATCCGTCGATCATCTGTTGATTATCGTGAACGAATCGCTCACTTGGAAGGTAAACCACATTTCCATCTTCACTATGCTGACCTTGGTGACTCTATGTCTATCGTAGGTGTTGTGGCAGAAGTAAGACCTACCGAAATCTATAACCTTGCTGCACAGTCTCATGTGCAGGTGTCGTTCGACTCGCCGGAATTTACTGCGGATGTTGATGCAGTGGGTGTCCTTCGTATCATTGAAGCGGTACGAAAACTGGGACTTACCAATAGTTGTAAGATATATCAGGCTTCTACTTCAGAACTCTATGGTAAGGTGGAGGAGGTTCCTCAGAACGAGAATACGCCGTTCCATCCCTTCTCTCCTTATGCTGTCGCTAAGCAATATGGCTTTTGGATTATGAAGGAATACCGAGATGCCTATGGTATGTTCTGTTGCAATGGCATTCTCTTTAATCACGAATCAGAACGCCGTGGAGAAACTTTTGTAACTCGCAAGATAACACTTGCTGCAGCGCGTATCGCTCAGGGACTGCAAGACAAACTCTATCTTGGCAACCTCGACTCACTCCGTGACTGGGGATATGCCAAGGACTATGTGGAGTGTATGTGGCTAATTCTTCAGGCTCCTAAACCCGATGATTTCGTTATTGCTACTGGTGTGCAACACTCGGTACGTGAATTCGCACAACTGGCATTCCATTATGTGGGCATCGAACTGAAATGGGAAGGAAAGGATGAAAGTGAAAAGGGTATCTGCGTCAGCGGTCCTGAAGACCTCGTGGGCAAGACTCTTGTTGAGGTTAGCCCTGATTTCTACCGTCCTACTGATGTTGTCAATCTCTGGGGTGATCCTACCAAGGCCAAAGCTAAACTAGGCTGGAATCCTAACACCACTTCATTCGAGGACCTCGTTAAGATTATGGTCGATCATGATATGGCTAAAGTAGCCTCAGAAGGAGCTGCAGCAAAAGTCAGAATGAATTTGGCTGAATATCTCGAAAAGGGTATTGTGAAGTAACTGTCTATCTCGGTATATTTCAGCAATACGGACTTCCGTCAGCACAGGTGGAGTTTAACTCGCAGTTCGATACTGCCTGACGGAACACTAATTGATTAGATTATGAAGAAAAAAGTATTTGTAAGCGGCTGTTACGACCTACTACATTCCGGACATG
>SAMEA104315433__coassemble_4349_pt1 | contig 4501 bp, 2 predicted proteins | sample SAMEA104315433__metabat2_high_PE_020 | metagenome-assembled genome bin SAMEA104315433 (sample SAMEA104315433) | gut metagenome | biome: Monkey gut; feature: monkey-associated habitat; material: faeces | place: China | collected 2013 | reverse complement strand
TCCCGATATTTGAAACAACTTGTTTCCAACGTTGAAAAGACCCTTGTCTAACGTTAGACAACACTCTTATCTAACGTTGGACAACACTTTTATCTAACGTTTGATAACACCTTTATCCAATATTGGATAACACTCTTATCTAACGTTTGACAATAACTTTGTCAGCCGTTTGAAAATGCCTGAAAATAATTTATGTTTACTTCGCGTGAATATCCGCCATGATTTTCGGGAAAAGCATGTGTGGTCGAAGTGTGGTCGAAAACACGGGTTTGTAGCAATCGACCACAGCCTGAAGATGCTGTCTCATAGCCGATTACACCACATCTGTGGTCGTGTGGTCGAAATTTTTAGAAAAATAAAATTTTAAGGATTCCAAATGTATGTACCCTGCCGCCCATCCGAGATGATTGCTGTCTCGATACCGACCTCCCGTCAGAAGGGTCGCCACTTGGAGGACTGGCAGATTCTGAGCCATGTACCCATGGGGCAGACGAAGCGACAATACGGGCGAACAACCACGAAAGACAATAGCACAAAGGCAATGGCGATGGCGATGACCACCCACGATGCCGACTGGAAGATGAATGCGGCAAACGGTTCATAGTCGGTCCAATCTGCCCACACCCCTGTCCAGATGAGGATCATCAGCACGCACCATAGCAGTTTTCGGAAAATGTCCAATCCCCGCACGAGGCGGGCACCCATCTTCACCTTATAGCTGACACACCGACTTGCCATATACTGCAGCGATCCGAATGGGCACAGGTGGGTGCAATAGTATGACTTATGGCCTATCAACGGATAGACCAAAGCGACCAAAAGCATGAGACAAGGCACCGCTACCGCCAGCGGATTCATGCCGTGTGCCATATATCCCATGAGCGAGGTGTAGGACAGGAAGGATCCACACCATAAGCCGAGCACCACCACATTGAGCGTGGATTGGCAGAAGCGGTAGGTTTTGTTTTTCACAAACAACGGCAGGATGGCAGCCATCAGCACCACCAGGATGCCGGCTATGTTTTTTACCGACCAGTCGAAAGACGGTTGCGCGATGGTAGCCTGTGCGCGACGGGCATACGCCAATCCGCGTTGCACGTTGCCGATAATGGCTTTCGAAGAAAAGGTAGCCCCCGACACCGCATCCACCTGCAGAGCCTCAGCCTCTTCCGTGGTTTTGCCGTTCCACCGGGAAAGCAGCACCGCTGCTGTTTCAAAGAAATCTTCCGTCTCCTGATTGGGCAACGCCTTGATATGCTCCACCCTGTTGTCTTTGATGGTAATCAGGAGTGGAACCGTTCCGGCATAGCCGATAATATCTGATGCGATCGACGTGGTATTCACCACCATAGATCCATCGTCGAGCACCTGCATGGTGTCGTTGTCGGCTTGGTGGGCTGTGGCTGTTGTCGCCTGGAAGTCGTGGCCGGGCAACGAACCATATTTCGCCAGGGCAATCGAAGCGAGAATCAGCAATCCCGCCAACAGGCTGCCCATTTGTCGCATAGCATCTTTCTTCTTCATCATCAATACTTGTCGTTGTGATAGATCATCGTGTTTTCGTGCACAAAGATACGGCGATTATTTCTAATCTCCAATTTTTCCAACACAAAATAAAGGATTCCTCCACCCCACTTGTTCGTTTGTCTGTTTCCCCACACAGCAATTCCACAAGGTGAAAAATGCATATAAATAGGTGAAAATCATAAAATTATTGGGATTTACGCTTGTCATTTTCACAAATATTCGTATCTTTGCACCCAGAGAATCACGATACTTATCGTTTCCGAAATAACGAACAAACAAAAAATATAATTATAGATCTATGAGAAAACTATTATTGTTATGTGCCTTGATCACAGCATCGGGTACATTCTTTTTGAGCTCCTGCTCTAAAGACTCAAACCTCTACGATCCCAATCAGAAGGTCAATGAGTACAACAACAGTTGGAACCAGCAGTTTGGAGCCATCGACCCCACACAAAACTGGAATGTAGCAACCACCGTTAGCGCAACAGCCGCTTGCCCCACCATTGCCGGTGAGAGCGAGATGCGCATCTATTCTGATGCTCCGCTGGAAGACGAAAGCAACCTGATGGCAGTTACCAAACTGACCAATGGCGCAGGCAGCATCTCGTTTGATGCCAAGAAGGCTGCCAACCACGTATTCGTTTCTATCAAAAACAGCGAAGGCCTCTTTAAAATCTACAACTACTATGCTATCGTAAACGGCACAGTAAACATCACCCCATCAGACTATATCACACCAACTCGCAGCGGATTTACACGTGCTGCCAATAATTGTCCGGTGACAAAAGATGAGAAGAAGAAGACGATGGTTTTGCAATACGAATCATTAGTCAAAGATATGATTTGGTTTAACTATCAAACAAAAACCTTTGAAGAATGGAAAAAAGTTTACCAAGGTCAAGGTCAAAATATTAAGAATAATCTCTACCTTGGTCCTTTTGTCCCAGAATCTATCGCAACCAAAAACGCTGATGGTTCTTACAACTATGATGTATTAGACTTCACAAATGCTGTGCTTCAAGAAAGTGCAAAATGGGTTGGATCAGTCAAGAACATTGAACTCACCCTGCTCAACGGTGTAGCTCAAGAAGAAGCTGTTCCCTGCTGGACATTGGGTCAAGGCTACAAGCTCTTCGGTCCTGGTTCATTCTTCATGGAGGGACAGAAGTACTACAGCAGCGAAAAAATGCACCTTTACAATGGTAAGGAAGGTTTGAAGCAGATAGAGAAGGGATTCTCTATCGTTACCGAAGGTGGAGAAATCAAAATGCCTGTAATATTTGGTGCAACACAGAATTACAACCGCCTCGGCTACATTTACTACAAAGACGGACAAGACCCATTGGCTCAGCCCCACTACATCTTGATGAACGACGCATCTCCTCAGAGCAACATCTATTTCAACAGCTGGCAAGGACAAGCCGTTGGTGACATGGAGTTGGCACAATGGGATAAAACAACAGAGGGACTCACTACTGGTAAAAACAAAGACACCAAGATATATGGCACTTCATACAAATTGGCTTTCTTCGGCGAGAACCACGACCAAAAAGCAACCTACAATTTCCCTGCTGGCTACCACATCGTGTTTTTCATCGCACCATTGTATAGCCAATATGGCGACTATAACCCTGGCACCTACAATTACTCGCTGCCCGAACTCAACAAGCGCATCTATGCTTATTACGCGGGCAATATACACACAGACAAAAATACAGGCTGTCCTACCTACGATCCCACTCGTGGCGCTATCAAGGCTACCGCTTGGACTTTCAACGGACAGACATTCCTTGGATTTGAAGATGGTACTGACGATGACCTCAACGACATCGTATTCTGGGTAGAAGGACAATACAATACTCCAGAACCTCCAATCACCGTGCCCGACCCAGATCCACTGCCCGAACCACAGTCAGAATCATGGATTATCGCATGCGAAGACTTGGGTAATACCGACGATATCGACTTCAACGACGTAGTGTTCAGCGTAAGCCATACCGCTGGCGAAACCACAGCGAAAGTCACTCCGCTGGCTGCAGGTGGTGTGCTGCCTTCAAACATCTACCACGGTGGTAAGAACCTCGGCGAAATCCACAACCTCATCAATGGTGCACAGCCCAATGCCAACGGACAGTATTCTATGCTCAACACCGGCAGCAAGGGCACTCCCGGTAGCGCAATCACCATCAACGTGCCTGCCGACTACTCTGTAACCAACCATGGTTTCACAGTAAAGGTGAAAGACCAGAACGAGTCTATCGTGCTTGAGTCAGCACAGATTGGCACAGCTCCCCAGATGCTTGTATTGCCAGGCGAATGGGCATGGCCTACCGAGCGTACTCCTATTGGTACCGCCTTCCCCATGTTTGTAGATTGGAGCAAAGCTGCCAATACCGCAATCGACTGGTATAAGAGTCCCGTAGAAGGTAAGGTGGTGAAGTAATTCACTACTCCCTATACAATCCCCCAATCACCCTAAGCAACTCCCACCCTACATGGGTAGAGTTTCTTAGGGTGATTTGTTTGTTTCATCCCCTTGCAGGAAGACCACACCCTGCATCGCATTCCCCATTCCCTTCGGGATGCGTTCGGGATGCGTTCGGGATGAATATGATATGGATATAGTATGGGTTTAGTATGGATTCGGGAAAATAAAACTGAGCCAACCTGATAAGGAAGGCTCAGTCTATAATATATTCAAGTTTCGCAACTGAGGGAATTGATTGAAGTTAAAGAAGTTATCACTCCCTACGGTCGTTCGGGAAGTTAAGAGACAATAGCCTTCTGCCGTAAGACGTAGGACATTTGTCCCTCTAACTTCTCTCTAACTTCCATAACTTCCCTCTAACTTCCCTAACTTCCCTCTAACTTCTCTAACTTCCCTCTAACTTCCCTTAACTTCTCTCTAACTTCCCTTAACTTCCCTTAACTTCCCCACATGCGAAATAGCAGATGGTCGTTGCTATTATCT
>SAMEA104315433__coassemble_2961_pt1 | contig 5812 bp, 9 predicted proteins | sample SAMEA104315433__metabat2_high_PE_020 | metagenome-assembled genome bin SAMEA104315433 (sample SAMEA104315433) | gut metagenome | biome: Monkey gut; feature: monkey-associated habitat; material: faeces | place: China | collected 2013 | reverse complement strand
CTCGCGTATCTGTCTTCACATGCAACTAATCGCTATTTTATCCCGAATTGGGGTATCCATTTTAATTCCTTTCTCAGATACTTCAGCGTATTTACTTTTGAGCGCATTGATAAGAGTCATACTCTTCTCGATTTGAAGGTCAATTGTCTTTGACATAACGTATTAATTTTATAGGTGAATAACTTTTTTCTACTTCAAAATTAAAAAAAATATCGCAAACATGATACATTACAGTATCGATCATTTAATATTTATCAGCCAGTAAAAAACCTTATTTTTTCATATTTTCACGATTCTGATTGATGTTTTATGATGCATTTTCGTAACTTTGCCATGATTTATTTGAACAATAACACATATTCTAAAAAACGTGACACCATGATAACGGAAGAACGCCTAAAGGGTGCGTATAGTGAAGGAGAGGCTTTGGCCATTTATAATGAGGTGAAACAATCGGGAGGCCTCATAGGCTTTTGTCGCACCTATATGAATCACGAAGACTATCAAGTGGCTCGCAATGCACTTTGGGGACTAACCAAGGCCAGCAAAGCGGAGCACGCACAGCTGCAACCACTACTCCACCCGCTCATAGATTTAGCAATACAGACCGACAACACTTCTGTTCGTCGCCTGTCGCTTCATCATATTGAGCGCTTGAAGCTGAAAGAGGATGATCTTCGCACCGACTTCCTTGACTTCTGCTTAGCCCACATGGTCAATCCTGATGAGTTTCCCGGTATTCAATCTCTCTGCATGAAAATTGCCTATCGGATGTGTAAGTTCTATCCAGAACTGATGGGAGAGTTTATGCGCACCATAGAGAGCATGGACATGACTTTCTACAAGCCAGCGGTGAAATGTGTCAGAAGCAGGATTTTAGGCAGTAAGCGTTAGACTACGAATAGCGCTGTCATCAATCCAAAGCGTGACAATATAACAGTATAACAGTTTTTGAAAAGCATAACAACGAAAGGTGGGGAAATGCGTTCCAAACAGGAAAAAGTGTATCGTAACCTTAATTGTATAAACATTCTCCATAATTTTGCATCAATAATTTAGCAAAAACCTATACCTTTGCACCGAAATACAAAATAAAAAGAAAATGGTGCGTCAATGAAACTGCTGATAAAAAACATGGTGTGTCCACGCTGCATTATCGCGGTGAAGGAAATCCTTGCAGGCGAAGGGGTTACGGTAAAAACTATAAGTTTGGGGGATGTGGAGACAGAAGAGGAGCTATCCTGCGAACAACGGCTTTCTGTGGCAAGAAAACTGCAAGAAGTGGGGTTCGAATGGCTTGACGACCCTCGTTCACAACTGGTGGAACAGATACGCCTTACCATCATACAATGGGTAAGGATGGACGAGAACCGATGCAAGATATCTGATTATCTCTCGCATCAACTCCACAAGGATTATACTGCCATGAGTAAGCTCTTTTCCGAAGTACGGGGCATTACCATAGAGCGCTTTGCCATCATTCACCGCATAGAATACGCCAAGGAACTCATGTGTTACAGCCAACTTTCCACGAGTGAGATTGCCTACAAACTGGGGTATAGTTCGCCAACACACCTCTCTTCACAGTTTAAGCAAGTGACAGGCATGACGCCTAAGCAATTTCGCTCCTTAGGACACCACGGCAGAGTCTCTTTAGATGCATTATAAATTATATAAAGTAAAACAGGATGAACAAAATAATAAGATTGATGAGGATAACATTTTTAAGCGTTTGTGGATTTCTTTTCGTATCCCAACAGGTCGTTGCACAAACGGACAGCGTCGCATCGACCCACGAATTAAAGGAGGTGGTGGTGAAAGTCACAAATGGCATGAAGTCGAAACGCAGAGTAGATAATACCGATATCATAGGACAAGGACAACTCATCCGTGCCGCTTGTTGCAATCTGGGCGAATCGTTTACCGCCAATCCTTCGGTAGATGTGAGTTACAGCGATGCTGCCACAGGAGCAAGACAGATCAAACTGCTTGGACTTAGCGGTACCTATGTGCAGATGCTCACAGAAAACATTCCTAATCTGCGCGGTGCTTCTCTGCCATACAGCTTGGGCTATGTGCCTGGTCCTTGGATGCAGTCGATACAGGTGAGCAAAGGAGCGTCGAGCGTGAAAAACGGATATGAGAGTACGACAGGACAGATCAATATTGAGTTTCTCAAACCACAGGGAACCGATGGGATCAGGGCTAATATCTATCAGGATAGCGAGCTGAAGACAGAGGTCAATCTCGATGGAAGCACACACCTCAACAACCGCCTCTCTACCGCTACCCTCCTCCATTTTGAAAATCGCCAGATGGACCACGACGGCAATGGTGACGGATTTATGGATATGCCTAAGCTGAGACAATACAATATCATGCACAGGTGGGCGTATGTATCGCCACGGTGGATCAGCCAACTGCTGGTGCGTGGACTACACGATGACCGCAAGGGCGGACAAAGCCTGAAGCATGCCAATCCTGCTTCATCAGAACCGCTCTACACTACTTCGGTCAAGACCAACCGCTATGAGATGCAATGGAAGAATGGATTTACCCTCGATGCCGACCACAACACGTCGATTGCCTTGATGCTGCACGGTTCGTGGCACGATGGCGACAACAGATTCGGATTGACTCAATATGATGTTACCCAGAAGAACGGCTATGCACAACTGATGTTTGAAACAGATATCACAGAGCATCATAATATCAGCGTGGGAGCATCGGTCAACCACGACTATTACAACGAGCGCTTCAATGCTCAGGAAACCCTACAACAGGGCAAAAGACAGGTGACCAAGGAAACCACTCCTGGCATCTATGCGCAATACACCTACAAATGGGGCGAAAAGCTTACTGTCATGCCTGGCGTGCGGTGGGATCATTCAAACCTATACGGCAGTTTCTTTACACCACGGTTGCACATCAAATATGCTCCATCAGATATGATCACGCTACGCACTTCAGTAGGTAAAGGCTACCGTTCACCTCATGCCTTGGCAGAAAACGTATCGTTATTGGCAAGTGGCAGAGAGGTTTTCGTAGATTCAAACTTAAAACAGGAGGAGGCATGGAATATGGGAGTCTCTGCAGGCATGAACATCCCTCTGTTTGGCAAGAATCTTGAGTTGAACGCAGAGTATTACTACACCGACTTCAAGCATCAGATGATAGTAAACTTTGACGGCGCTAAAGGCGAGCACACCCTCTCGTTTGAGAATCTTGACGGCAAGAGTTACAGCCACACCTTTCAAGTGGATGCCACCTATCCTTTGTTTAGCGGCATGTCAGCCACGGCAGCCTTCCGCCTCAACGATGTGAAATCGGCCTACGATGGTGTGCTGCGTCAAAAGCCCCTCACCTCACGTTACAAAGGATTGGTCACGCTATCGTATAAGACTCCGCTAGAACTTTGGCAATTCGCCGTAACCGGTCAACTCAATGGCGGCGGTGAACTTTACGACCAAAGCCACTATCCGGCTTACTTCCAGTTGCAGGCACAGGTGACCCGCGAGTTCCACCACTTCAGTATCTATATAGGTGGAGAGAATCTTACCAACTATAAGATCGACCAGCCCGTTCTCCATGCCCATCAGCCATGGACCGCTGCTTTCGATGCCACCCAAGTGTGGGGTCCCGTCACAGGAGCAATGGCATACGTAGGAGTCAGATTTAAATTAGAGAAGTTATAATATACATGAATTAAAATGAGAATAGTATGAAAAAAATGTTATTAGCAGCATTTATGCTTGTAATGGCTGGCAATACTTTTGCCCAGACCACAGCCGACACCTTGGTAGTAACGACTCTGCCCCAAATGCATTGTCAGAACTGTGAGAAGAAAATCAAGAGCAATATTCGCTTTGTGAAAGGTACAAAGAAGATCGATACTTCGGTAGATGAACAGAAAGTGACCATCGTCTATGATTCCAAGAAAGCCAACTATGATGATTTTGTGGCGGCTTTCAAGAAAATAGGTTATGAGATCAAAAAGAAATAACGGAAAAGTAGAACGAGAAAACAATGCTCAAGATTGTAATGATTATGCTATGCGGAATAGGTACGGGTTATCTGCTCCGCAACCAGAAAATGAGTATTATCGGCCGTATCATCACGGCACTTATTTGGGTACTCATATTCCTCCTCGGCATCGAGGTAGGATCGAATCCACGTATCGTCAATGGTCTCCAGACGCTGGGTCTCGAAGCCATCGTGTTAACGCTGGGCGGCAGTATCGGCAGTGCAATCTTTGCTTGGGCATTATGGAGATATGTAACAGCCAAACAGAAAGGCAAGACATCGGTTGAACAGGAAGGAGGCAAGGCATGAAAGGCAGTCTGATTATCGTAGGCTTCTTTGTCCTCGGCATCATCGTGGGATTGTGTGACGTGATTCCCGACAGCTTTGTAAATAGCGACGTCAGCTATTATGCCCTTTGCTGCCTGATGTTCTGCGTAGGCATCAGCATCGGTTGCGACACTTCTGTACTGAAGAGTTTCAAAGAGGTCAACCCTCGTTTGATGATGCTTCCCATCATGACCATTCTGGGCACGTTGGCAGGATGCGCTGCAGTATCTATCCTATTGGGGCATCGTCAACTTACCGACTGTCTGGCGATAGGTTCTGGATTCGGCTACTACTCTCTGTCGAGCATCTTCATCACCCAATACCGTGGTGCAGAACTTGGTACCATCGCTTTGCTTGCCAACATCAGCAGAGAGATTCTTACCCTGTTGTGTGCCCCACTGTTGGCGAAGTATTTTGGAAGATTGGCACCTATCAGCGTAGGTGGTGCCACCACGATGGACACTACCCTCCCCATCATTACCCGTTATTCGGGTGAGAGTTTCATCATCGTATCCATCTTCCATGGCTTCTGTGTAGATTTCTCCGTGCCATTCTTGGTTACATTCTTCTGTTCGTTCTAACTTCATAGTAATTGATAGTATGTCTGAGCTTGGGCAGTTTGTTCCCGGAATAGGACATTTGTCTCGGAACGAACAATATTAAACCGAGATTCTTCTTTTGATAAAGAAGTGAAAGACATTCATAATTCAATATTATTTCTTATATTTTGGAAGAAATCGCAAACCTTTTGTTAATAAAGGCAGTCTGAGGGGTTGAGAAAAATCGGGGTTACGAATAAGAGACCTTTCTAATTTCCTCATTCTGCTATGATTTGCGTATCAAAGAACTCCCGACGCTGAGCCACCAGTCTGTTTCAATGGCTCGTTGTCGGGCGCAAATGTACGAAAAAAATCCCATGAGTCGTATGCCACCCACGGGATTTTATGGTTATTTAATAGAAAATACTTAGAGCCAGGCATGTTAATTGTATAATTCTGGGTCGCCCTGCGAACGGTCAACAAATTCCTCGTCGTATTCCTCGCCTGGTATCAGGTCATCGAAATCAGGGGCGTCGTAAGGGTCTCGGTCATCGTCATCTGTTCCAATGATAATTCCTCCTTTTCCCTTTTTGGTGCTGACAGATTTTCTTATGCTGTCATTATGTAGCCTAATAGAGTCAAGCCCCCGCTGGACTGCCTCTCGGTGCTTATTATCCCAACGGCGAAATTCTTCTTTTTGTTTTCGCTCTTGCAGGGCATAGTAGGCTGTGCAACCAAATAGGCAGCCCATAACAAGGACGGTTACCCATAAGCCTCTCCAAAACTCTTTGCTTAGTTTTTTCATTGTGCTCCTACTTAATAGCGATGATACTTTTTCAGAGTTCCCTGTATGAGGATATTGGCCTGCTCCTCGGCAGCCTCATTAGGCTTGAACTCTGACATGTGAATAGAATTGTTCAGTC
>SAMEA104315433__coassemble_2781_pt1 | contig 6046 bp, 5 predicted proteins | sample SAMEA104315433__metabat2_high_PE_020 | metagenome-assembled genome bin SAMEA104315433 (sample SAMEA104315433) | gut metagenome | biome: Monkey gut; feature: monkey-associated habitat; material: faeces | place: China | collected 2013 | reverse complement strand
TACGTGCCGGCCTCGTCGATTCTGCCGAGTATTACATCTGAGTATTCGCCGCATAGCTCATCCGCCCTTGAGCTACATGCGCCTGACAGTTGGTCTGTCACCAGCTGATTTAACTCTTGCTGTCCATCGGCAGCAATAGTCTGTGGCATGCATTTTTGCCGTATAGGGTTTCGACCAACGTTGAAAGTGGTGTTGCCACAGGTCGTGCAAACGTCGCTTAACAACCTAACAAGCAACACCTTACATTCCTATAGCGCATACTTCTAAAGGCAAATCCATTTGTTTTGCTCAGCAATTCAATTTGTTTTGCTCAGCAAATCAATTTGTTTTGCTCAGCAAATTAATTTGTTTTGCTCAGCAAATTAATTGAAATTGCAGAACAAACTCATTGAATTTACTCAGCAAACTCATTGAAATTGCAGAATAAGGGAATATCTGTACCACATCAACAGGCCATTGCCGAGTGAGCCAGGCAATAGGCAAACACCTAAAAAAATATATCCGCAGCAAAGCCACGGATATATGAGTATGTTTGCAAAACCTATCGGCAACGTCGCTATTTTCTGTCCATCACGCGCCAAACGTAGGCTATATAGCCGAAAACAAAAGGCACGAGGAGCGAAACATAAAACATGGTGCGAAGCGTAAACTCGCTGCTGCAACTATTGGCAATGGTCAGTGAGCACTGCAAATCGGCATTCGACGGATAATAGGCTGTATTGCCCCACCCTGCCACCAACAGCAGCGACAACACCACAAGCACCACGCCAATACCGGCAGGCCATATTCCTTTGACATAGGTGGCACTGAAAATAGTGCGCGCCACGCCGTAGAGCAACAGCACAACACCAATCACCGTGAGCACTGCGAGTGGCCACAACTGGAGATAGTTGTGCAGATATTTCATCGGTTCCATAAACACAGCACCCGTGGCAGGGTCAACGGCAAAGCCATCCTTCAGTAGCGTGCGCACAAAGAAAGCAAGGAAAAACACCAGAAATGGTATCGTACTTCCCACCAGTCTTACTGAACCGCGTGAACGGATATCCTCGTCATCAACATTGTTCATGATATACAGGATGCCCAAAATACGTGCCAAGAACATCACGGCAAAGCCCAATGCGAGGTTCCAAGGGTCGAGCAGTGCGTCAAGACCTGCCGAAGCGTTGGCCCATCGACTGATGACCGGTGCGCCAAGATCGGTGAGCGATGCTTTCTCGACTATGAAGTTTGACCCATTGAAGAAGGTGGCAACAGCCCCACCCAACAGCAGCGGACCCACTATTCCGTTGATCACAAGAAACCACTGATAGGTGCGCTTGCCGAGCAGATTGCCTTTGCTGTGCTGAAACTCATAACTCACAGCCTGCAACACAAACGAGAAGAGAATAATCATCCACAGCCAGTAGGCTCCGCCGAAACTTGTACTATAGAACAATGGGAAGGAGGCGAAGAATGCGCCACCGAAGGTTACGAGTGTGGTAAACGTGATTTCCCACTTCCGGCCAGTGGACTCTATCACTTTGCGCTGTCCCTCTTCGGTACGTCCCAGACTATAGACCAGCGAATTGGCACCCTGCACAAAGAGCAGAAATACGAGCAATGCGCCAAGCAGCGACACCACAAACCACCAGTATTGTTGAAGAAATGTATAAGTCATAACAGTGTTCTTTTTTAGTGTTGGAAATTGAATATTGGATGTAATCTCTATTCTTGTGCCGACTTATAGTTCTTGATGACACGACACATGATGCTGACTTCTGCTATCAGCAGAACGGTGAACAGCACGAGGAAGATGAAGAAGGTCAGCGAAACGCTACCTGCCTTCAGGTCGGAAACAGCGGCTACCGTGGGCAACATATCCTGTATAGCCCATGGCTGGCGACCCAGTTCTGCCACTATCCAACCTGCTTCGCTTGCAATATAAACCAGTGGTAGCATCGCAACAGCCGTTATCCAGAGCCATCGGCCACTCCTGGTGATGTCTTTTCGCCATGCCACAAAACCTATAACGATGAAGAACAGCAGCAGCAGACTGCCCACTCCTACCATGACGCGGAAGGCGTAGAAGTTGATGGGGATATAGGGCACGAGTTCTGCACGGTCTTTGATGTAACCATAACCAAAGTATGGCATGTCGGCCTTCAACTGTTCTGCGAGTTGTGGCAAACGGCTGTCGTTGGCATTGGCAGCTTTCACTTTGCGGTATTCGGCAAGCGTGACAATGGCATTGCGACCACGCTCCATCTTCTCCTCAGCCGACAGTTCGCGCGTACCGTCCTTGCGCGTATAGCCGTTGAGCAGATCGTTCACTCCTGGCACATATCCGTCGGTGGAATGAGTGGCAAGGATAGAGAGTCCGTAAGGCACAGCTATGCGCAAAGGCATCTCGCCTCCCTGGGCATAATCGGGTTGAGCAAAGGGATTGAGCGCACCGACCACGGTCAGTCCGACACCCTCACCACCATCGTAGAGTGCCTCCATAGCAGCAAGTTTCATGGGTTGTTTCTCTGCCACCATTACCGCAGAACCATCGCCTGTATGTATGGCAGCCAGCGAAGCCACCAGTCCCACAATGCTTGCCACCTTGATGCTTTGACGTGCAAGTTCCTTCTCTCTGCCACGCAACAGATACCAGCAGCTCACGGCACAAACAAACACAGCACCCACAATCCATGTGGAAGTGACGGTGTGGAAGAATTTATCAACAGCCATCGGCGACAGTGCCACCTCCATGAAACTCGTCATCTCGTTGCGCACAGTATCGGGATTGAACTCGCAACCCACAGGATACTGCATCCATGAGTTTGCCACAAGTATCCACCATGCAGATATCGTAGCACCGATACCGGTAAGCCATGTGGATGCAAGATGGAATCCGCGCGACACTTTGTCCCATCCGAAGAACATCACTGCCACAAACGTACTCTCCATGAAGAAGGCTACAATACCCTCTATGGCAAGCGGAGCGCCGAATATGTCGCCTACAAACCAGGAATAATTGCTCCAGTTGGTGCCAAACTCAAACTCAAGTATGATGCCTGTGGCTACGCCCATGGCAAAATTGACACCAAACAAACGCTGCCAAAACTGCGACAGTTCGCGCCAAAATGGTTTTCCCGTACGGTAATAGATGGTTTCCATAATGCCCATCACTACAGCCAAGCCCAATGTTAGCGGCACAAACAACCAGTGGTAAATGGCTGTCAGAGCAAACTGGGCACGCGACCAATCAATGAGTGCGGGGTCGATTGTCAGAAGATGATTCATAAGCTTTAGGATTTTTTATTATTGATTATTCTTTCTATTTGCTTGCTTCACTGTCAGGCTGTATAGTCAGCACAGAGACCTACCGGCGCGTCAGTTCGCCTGCCACAAATGTGGCGCGGTCGCCGTTTTGGGCTTGTCTGCCCACCACATCGGGGAAGAAAAACAACTTCAACACGGCGAATATCACAATGAGTTTGATGATGATAACGGTCCACAGCGTGCGACCTATGGTCATGCTGCGAAATCCATCTCGATAGAATCGATACACCTTATATATAATATTCTTGTCTGACATGCAGGATAGTAGTATTTTTAGTTGCCAATGACTCTGTTGGAGCAATTACTTTGCAAATATATGAAATAATCTAAGAAATCTATAAAAACAAGACTGTTTTTTATTATTCAAAACAAAAAAAGTCGGAGAGCGGCACACTAACCGATCTCCGACTTGTAAGTCTTGTCACGTGCGATTACCACGTCACCTTGTCGCTCAGGCAGAAATCGAGCGCATCGGTAATGGCTTTGCGATCCATGTGCTGACCGATAAACACCAGTTTCTGCATGCGGTCGCCATACATCGGATTCCAGTCGCGACGCAGGTCTTCGTTCATCGCCATCATGTCGCGCAACTCGTCTTCGGGCATGGTAGCATACCATTGACCGGCTCCCTGAAGTCCCATCTGGCGGCCTGCCTGCTCAAACACATAACAGCGGTCGGGCTCATCGACAAACCAGCAGATGCCTTTGCAGCGGATAACGCCCTTGGGCCACTGCCGCGCAACAAAATTATCGAAGTAGTTGATATCGAAAGGTTTGCGGGCATAATACACAAAACTGCCAATGCCATACTCTTCCACTTCGCCGCCTTCATAGTCGTGGTGGTGGTGGTGATGGTGGTGGTGATGACAGGTGTGAGCCTCATCGACATCATCATCATCGTCATGATGGTGGTGGTGATGTTCTTCCTCGTTGTCATCATCGTCATCATGATGGTGGTGGTGATGTTCATCCTCATCGTCATCATCGTCGTCGTCATCATCTTCATGGTGATGTTCTATCTCGTCAATCCACGCAGCCGACGTGGCTACGGCATCAAAGTCAAAACCGTGGGTGTTCACCAGTTTATCCAAATCCACGTCACCATAGTCGCAAGGGATAATCTCTGCCTTGGGTTGCAGTGCACGGATGATTTGCTTGATCTTCTCCAACTCCTCTGCCGACACCTCAGAAGCCTTGTTGAGCAGGATGGTGTTGCAGAATTCTATCTGCTGGATAACCAGGTTTTCAATGTCTTCCTCACCAATATTCTGGCTGGTCAGCGCCTCACCGCTGCCAAACTCATCGCGCATACGCAATGCATCGACCACGGTAACAATGCTGTCAAGGCGCAGTATCGCGTCTTTCGTATATTCCGGACCCAAGGTGGGGATGGAGCAGATGGTCTGTGCGATAGGTGCAGGCTCGCAAATACCACTCGCCTCTATCACAATATAGTCGAAGCGTTGCATGGCAGCAATGTCTTTCAACTGTTCCACGAGATCCATCTTTAGCGTACAACAGATGCAGCCATTCTGCAAAGCCACAAGGCTGTCGTCCTTCTGATTGACCACACCGCCCTGCTGAATGAGGTTAGCGTCGATGTTCACCTCACCAATATCGTTGACCACAACAGCAAACTTGATGCCTTTCTTATTGGTCAAGATGCGGTTCAACAAGGTGGTTTTTCCACTGCCCAGATAACCCGTGAGCAGCAATACAGGTAATTCCTTCTTATTCATCGTCGTTTTGTATTTGGTTTCTTCGAGACGCAAAATTACTGAAAATATATGGAATATCATGAACAAATAGCGTTAAATATCAGAAAAATGACTACCTTTGCACCATTCAAACTACAAATCTACAAACAAAATGAAAAGTATATTGGAACAACGTCCTGCACTGACACAGGAAATTGAGAAGATTGCAGAAGTGGCAGGATACCTCTGGCAAAACGGATGGGCAGAGCGCAACGGTGGAAACATCACCGTCAATGTCACAGAACTCGTTGATGATGAAATCAGACAGATGCCTCCCATCAGCGATGTAATACCCATTGGAGTGACTCTCCCTAAACTTAAAAACACCTATTTCTATTGTAAAGGTACGGGCAAGCGCATGCGCGATTTAGCAAGAAAGCCCATGGCAAACGGTAGCATCATACGCATCCTCGACGACTGCGCATCGTATGTAATCATTGCCGACGAGCCTGTCATGCCTACCAGCGAACTGCCAAGCCACCTCACCGTACATGCACAGCTCATTGCCACAGGCAGCAACTACCGTGCTACGGTACACACCCACCCCATCGAACTGGTGGCAATGAGCCACAACCGCGAGATGCTGGGCAAGGATGTGCTCACCAATCTGCTCTGGTCGATGATACCGGAAACCAAGGCTTTCTGTCCGCTCGGACTGGGCATTGTGCCTTACGAGCTGCCGGGATCTAATACGCTCGCTCAGGCCACACTCCATCAGTTGGAAGACTATGATGTGGTGCTTTGGGAGAAACATGGTGTCTTTGCCAAAGGTATCGACGTGATGGATGCCTTCGACCAAATTGACGTTCTCTCCAAGAGTGCTAAGATTTATGTCAACGCAAGAGCCATGGGATTCATGCCCGAAGGTATGAGTCAGGAGCAAATGCAGGAGATGAGTCGCGCATTCAATCTGCCGAAATAACAATAAAGGGATGTTCTATAAATTAACTTGTTAACAATTAGAGATTTACTTTGATATT
>SAMEA104315433__coassemble_2278_pt1 | contig 6856 bp, 3 predicted proteins | sample SAMEA104315433__metabat2_high_PE_020 | metagenome-assembled genome bin SAMEA104315433 (sample SAMEA104315433) | gut metagenome | biome: Monkey gut; feature: monkey-associated habitat; material: faeces | place: China | collected 2013 | reverse complement strand
CAGACGGACGTAAGGTAGAGAGTCATTCCTTTAAAACAGGAAAGACCGTTTCGGTGCTTTTCGACCTTGATGTGGTGAAAACCGCCGGCGTCGATTATATCGATGGCTATATGGTCAGTCCCAACGGTCGGCAGATGCTGATACAGACGCATACGGAAAGTATTTATCGTCACTCGTTCAAAGCAGAGTACTATTTGTATAATATGGGAAGCAACAGAATGGTTCCCCTGTCGAAAAACGGACCTCAGCAGACTCCGCTTTTCTCACCTGATGGATCATTGGTGGCTTTTGTGCGTGACGGCAACATATTTCTGGTCAAATTGCTCTATGATAATGCTGAGGTGCAAGTGACGAAGGACGGAAAACGCAATGCCATCATCAACGGAATCCCTGACTGGGTCAATGAGGAGGAGTTTGCCAACGACCGCTCTATGATATTTACAGCCGACAGCCGTGTGCTGGTCTGGGTGAAATATGATGAGAGTAAGGTAAAACAGTACAACATGCCGCTCTTCAAAGGGCTGAATCCCGAATACAAGCAGTATGATGAGTATCCTGGCGCTTATACTTACAAGTATCCTGTGGCTGGTGCCGACAATGCCACAACCTCGGTGTGGAGCTTTGATATTGCAAGTCGCCAGACACGCCAGTTGCAAGTACCCATTGATGCTGATGGCTATGTGCCTCGCATCAAGCAGATGGGCGATGCCTCCAAGGTGATGGTGACAACACTCAACCGCCATCAGGATTGTCTGCGCATCTATGCGGTCAACCCCTTGTCAACCCTTTGCCAACTGCTCATAGAAGAGCGCGATGCTAAATATGTCAAGGAAGAGTGTGTTTCAAGTCTCGTTGTGACAAACCGTTACATCCTTCTGCCCAGTCAGCGTGACGGATGGTTGCATTTGTATCTCTATAATACCAACGGACAATTGCTGCGTCAGGTAGAAACAGGAAATTATGACGTGGCAGATGTGTATGGCGTGGATGATGCAACAGGAGATGTCTATTACGCAAGTCACGAACAGGGTGCCGTAGAACAACAGGTCTATGTGGCTCACTCGAATGGAAAACGCAATTGCCTGACACCCAAAAAAGGATGGAACAGCGCCATCTTTGCCAAGGGCTTCAAGTACTTCATCAGCCAGTGGAGCGATATCAATACGCCTGCCGTATTCTCACTTTGCGACCAACGGGGGAAAACACTCTCGACACTTGTAGATAACCGAGAACTCAACGGTTGGTTGAAGAGCATGAATTTGGGTAAACGTGAACTCTTCACGCTGACCACAGCAGATGGAGTCAACCTCAATGGATGGATGGTAAAACCTGCAGATTTCAATCCGTCGAAGAAATATCCGGTCATCATGTTCCAATATAGCGGTCCCGGTAGTCAGAGTGTCAAGAATGCATGGGGAGTGGGAATGGCAGGTCAAGGTGCCATGCTTGAACAATATCTGGCGCAACGTGGCTATCTGTGTGTCTGTGTTGATGGACGCGGAACAGGTGCAAGGGGTGCAGAATTTGAAAAGTGTACATATCTGCAGATGGGTGAACTCGAATCACACGACCAGGTGGAAACGGCTTTGTGGCTGGCAAAACAGGAATACGTTGATGGGCAGCGCATGGCCATTTGGGGATGGAGCTTTGGAGGCTTCAACACGTTGATGTCTATGTCTGAAGGACGTGGCGTGTTCCGTGCAGGTATTGCTATTGCACCGCCAACATCTTGGAAGTATTACGACACCATTTATACCGAACGATTCATGCGTACGCCGAAAGAGAATCCCAATGGTTACGATATCACCCCCATCAAGCGTGCTGCACAGTTGCAAGGCAGTCTGTTGCTCTGCCATGGAATGGCTGACGACAATGTCCACTTCAGAAATACAGCAGAATACACAGAAGCTCTGGTGCAGGCGGATAAAGATTTCAGCCAATTGGTTTATACCAATCGCAACCATAGTATCGCAGGAGGAAACACACGCAATCATCTCTTCCGCCAGTGTGTGAAATTCTTCGATAAGGAACTCAAATAAGCAAATAGCAACTTCCTTCAACTCAAACGGTTCTGACAATGAAAAGAACAATGAGATACCATTGGATATCCATATCAAATAAACTCCTTATATATCGGCAATTATGAAACTAAACAAAACATTTATGACAATTGGACTGGCTTCGGGCATCATACTGATGTCAGAAGCTTCTGCAATGACCACCATGTCAGGAGCGGAAAGAGTCAACCCCTTGCTCATTGAAAGCAAACTGCCTTTTGGCGCTCCCGATTTCAATGTGATCAACGAGGCAGACTATTTGCCTGCTATTGAAGCAGCTGTGAAAATTCAACGCGACAATATTAAGAAGATTGTCAATAGTAAGGAAACACCGACCTTTGCAAACACGATTCTGCCTTATGAAGAGAGTGGGGTGTTGCTTGACCGTATCAGTAATGTATTTTTCGGACTGACCAGCGCACACAAAACAAAGGTTATTGCCGATACAGAAGAGAAGGTAACACCGATTCTTGCTGATTTGGAAAATGAGATTACATTCAATCCTGAACTCTTCAAACGCATAAAATATGTCTATGAGCATGAGAAAAATCAGCTCAAGGGCGAAGATGCAAGACTGTTGGAAGTCATTTATAAAGGCTTCGTCAGGGCTGGCGCACTTCTCTCTGCCAGCGACATGGAGCGGATGAAGCAAATCAATATGCGACTCTCAGAACTCAGTCAGCAATGGGGAAAACTCTTGTCTGATGCTACCAATCATGCTGTCGTATGGATCAATACCAAAGACGAATTGGCTGGACTCTCAGAGGCTGATATTGCACAGTGTGAGAAAGATGCACAGAGTAGGGGAGGCAAGGCTCCTTATTGTATTGTGATCATCAATACCACACAGCAGCCCATCCTGGCAAACCTCGCCAATCGCGATGTGCGACGTCGGGTATATGAGGCTTCTATACACCGGGCAGATGGTACTAATCCTCAGTTCAATACTTTCTCTATTGTTGTTGAAACCGCAAAACTGCGTGCTGAAAAGGCGAAGTTGATGGGCTACGACAATTATGCTGACTATTCTCTGGAAAAAACCATGGCAAAAAATTCGGGCAATGTATATAATTTCCTCCATCAGCTGATTGCTGATTATTCACCAAAGGCAGACCAGGAAACAAAGGCGATAGAAGACTATGCTAAAAAGACTATGGGCAGCGACTTTAAGTTGCAACCCTATGACAGGTTCTATTTCTCATCGAAAATGAAAAAAGAACAACTCAATATTTCCGACGACGAGATCAAACCTTATTTTAATATTGACAGCGTACAGGTCAATGGCGTTTTCTATGCAGCCCATCGTGCCTATGGCTTGACTTTCAAGCAGCGCAAAGATATTCCGACCTACCATCCCGACATGAAGGTCTTTGAGGTAATCGACAAAGATGGAAAACCCATTGCACTCTTCTATAGCGACTATTTCCGTCGCCCCACAAAGCGTGGCGGTGCGTGGATGAGTGCCTTTGCCAAACAATGCGGACTGCGTCATCAATTGCCTGTCATTTATAATGTGTGCAACTTTGCCAAAGCACCGGACGGTCAGCCTACCCTCATCACTTGGGATGAGGTCTGCACACTCTTCCATGAGTTTGGACATGCACTCCATGGCATACTCTCTGATTGCAAATACAACACATTATCCGGAACTGCCGTACCTCGCGATTTCGTAGAAATGCCTTCACAGTTTAATGAGTCATTTGCCACCGTACCCGAAGTGTTCGACCATTTCGCGCGCCATACACAGACAGGAGAACCCATGCCTGAGGCACTTAAAGAACGTATGTTGAAATCCATCAATTTCCATGCAGCCTACGCCTTGGGAGAGAATCTCGCTGCTACTTGTCTTGATATGGCTTGGCACCACATCGGCCAGCAAGAGATTCCTACTGCCGATAAAGCCCAGGAGTTTGAAAGACAGGCGTTGCAGCAAGTGGGATTGCTCAACAACCAAATACCGCCTCGTTATATCACCTCGTATTTCAACCACGTATGGGGTGGAGGCTATGCAGCAGGTTATTACAGTTATCTGTGGACAGAGGTGCTGGCAGTAAATGTGGCAGACTATTTTGCCAAGCATGGTGCTTTGAATCCTGCCGTAGGTCAGGCTTTCCGTGACAAGATTCTCAGCAGAGGCAATACCAAAGACCAGATGTTGATGTTTACAGACTTTACCGGTATGCAACAGCCAGATGCTTCTGGCTTGCTGAAGGCAAGAGGACTTTGATAGATTCTGCTATGAAACAATTATTATTGGTATGTGTAGGAAGCTTTTTTGGCGGTGGACTTCGATATCTTGTATCGAAGTTCACAAGCCAATGGCTTGCCTTCACTTTCCCAATGGGAACTTTCATCGTCAATGTATTGGGATGTTTCCTTATCGGCATTCTTTCAGGATGTGCAATGGGTGGACATCTCTCGCCAAACACTAAGCTATTGTTGGTTACTGGCTTTTGTGGCGGTTTTACCACATTCAGTACCTTTATGAACGAAAATTTGCTTTTAGCACGAGGCGGCCAACAATCCTTAACGCTACTTTATATGGTATTAAGTCTTTTCTGTGGACTTATAGCGGTCATCGTAGGTTATTGGCTGGCAAGTAAATTATAGACTATTCATTAAGCCAAATGAGCAGAATAAAGCTCGGTTTAATTCTGCCATGGCGAGAAAAGGTGCCGTGAAATGAAACGTTTTCGTTAAGCCAAATGAGCAGAATAAAGCTCGCTTTAATTCTGCCATGGCGAGAAAAGGTGCCATGAAATGGAACGTTTTCGTTAAGCCAAATGAGCAGAATAAAGCTCGCTTTAATTCTGCCATGGCGAGAAAAGGTGCCATGAAATGGAACGATCTACACCTAAAACCGAGGGTTGAGTCGATTAAAGAAGACAATGTGGAGTCAAATTGCTCCATGACCCGAAAATATTCCTCCAAAAGGAGTGAGTTTCCAAATTTAAATTGTACCTTTGCCAAGTCTATCGTCGGATTCTCTTGTTTATTTTTGCAACACTAAAATAAGTGAATTCTTCGACATGGCAAAATTCTGGGTCGCTCGGCTCTGCCCGCTTGACTTGTTCAAGAATTTTTGGTTGCCCAGGTGCTTAAAAAGTTTTATTTTTAATTATAATAGTGTTGCAGAATTATGGACAATGGGACATGCTACTAAACTACAATGGGGAATCGCTGGAGTGCTGGGCACCTTGCTTCTAGGCTCAATGCAAACTGCAGCGAAAACAATTGCGGAATCCTCCCTGAAACCACGGATTGTCGTACTGACGGATATTGCACCGACGGACATTGAACCCGATGACATGGAATCAATGGTCCGCCTGCTGGTCCATGCTGACCTTTATGAAATAGAGGGACTGATTGCGACAGGAGGATGGAACAACTGCGGGAGAAGTTATCCGGACGAATGGATGGAAAACATGCAGAAAGTAATTAATGCCTACGAGAAGGATCTACCGAATCTAATGAAACGATCCGGACAAAAGGGTTTTCTGCCAGTAGAAAAGGAAGCTGGCAAACAAACGTTGGGCTATTGGCCAAGTGTTGCCTATTTGCGTAGCAGGACTGCATTTGGCAGCAGAGATTTAGGTGTAGCCAAACTTGGAGAGAAGAATCGCTCACAAGGTAGCCAAATGATTATCGACCTAGTTGACGAAAAGGACGAACGTCCCTTATGGGTCTTGGTTTGGGGCGGTGCAAATACACTGGCTCAAGCGATATGGACTGTCAAGCAGGAACGAAGCGAAACGGAAGTTAGAAAGTTTGTGAATAAGTTGTGTGTTTATACAATTACAGACCAAGATGTATGCGGAGGCCCCCCTGTGGATTATGCCTTCAGTTCTCATCAATGGATCCGCAAGACTTGCGGCAAGGATATCCGCTTTTTCTGGGACGATAGCGCCTGGATCGTGCAGAACGCCATAGGAAGCCAGAATTGGAACGAATACGCAACTCATATACAAAATCACGGGAATCTAGGGAAAATATATCCGAAAAACAAATACGGAGTGGAAGGCGACACTCCTTCTTTCCTACATGTAACCCCAAATGGATTAAACGATCCGACCGTATGTAGCCAGGCAGGTTGGGGTGGCTATTTCCGATGGGGACTGTCACCAGACAGTCTGACAACATGCTACACAAATGCAGATCCGGCAGTCAAACGCATATCGGAGAAATATGAAAAATACTTCTATCCCGCAATATTCGCCAACTTCGTGGCACGTATGGATTGGGCTGCATACGGCAAAGGAAACCGTAACCCGATAGTCATCGTAAACGGTGAAAAGGGATTGAGTCCGATTATAATTGAACCAAAAACAGAAGAGGAACTCCAGTTAAACGCTTCAGAATCTGCGGACCCGGATAAAGATAAACTGACTTTCCATTGGTGGATAATGCCGGAAGCGGGTACTTACACCTCAACGGTAAGTATCAGAGAGGCAGACAAAGCTAAAGCCTTTCTACGTATCCCCCAAGATGCGGCAGGAAAAGAACTGCATATAATCTGTGAAGTGACAGACAATGGAACTCCAGCACTGACGAGTTACAGAAGGGTCATCATCCGCCCAAAACGATGACACGCCAGTAAGCGAACATATTACTATTTTAAACCAATTATACAATGAAAAAGAAAAACATCCAGACCTCCGTTTTATCAATGGTCATTGCTGCATGTATGATATCTCATCAGCAAAATGCGCAGGCCGGAGAAAATCTGTCCCTGCAAAATGATTCCGTGCCTTATGTAACCATGCCGGACGTTTCCCCTAAACTCACCACAGGAGATGGAA
>SAMEA104315433__coassemble_1846_pt1 | contig 7894 bp, 6 predicted proteins | sample SAMEA104315433__metabat2_high_PE_020 | metagenome-assembled genome bin SAMEA104315433 (sample SAMEA104315433) | gut metagenome | biome: Monkey gut; feature: monkey-associated habitat; material: faeces | place: China | collected 2013 | reverse complement strand
AATCTAAAGTGTCCTGCTGAAGCTTTACGGCTTTGCAGGGCACTTTTCCGTTTTCCAGAGTTATACAAGAATTTTAGTTTTAAGAAAATTTCGACCACACGACCACAGATGTGTGCATCACGTTATCGTTCAGTACTTTAGACCGTGGTCGAAACTGTTTCTATCGACCACGCATCGACCACCCAATTGCGAAAGCATATCTGCGCAGCTCATATCTATTCGAATGTCGCTCTCAATCTACACGCTCATTCCGGTATGTATGAGAGATCTATTTGCTTGGGGAGATTGTCTTTCTTCACGAAAACAGTTCTTTTATGCTTCTCGTCCCATTTCATCGTAAACTTCAAGTCTTGGTGTAGGGGCACTTGAAAGTTGGTTGTGTATGGTGTGATATTTATGTTATAATTACGTGAAGAGTAATATTTGCCATAATTAGACACAGGTTTTTCAAATTCACACTCTATGTGATAATACTCAGCACCTTCAGGCTTTGTGTTGGCAATCACTTTAATATATTGGGCTTCCCATAAAACATAATCGTCAATTATATGGTATCTATCTGTCCAAAAAGCATCAATATCATAAGTTTCGTCTATATAAGTGAGAAAATACTTCTTCTCGTTCATGTCAGGTAATATGTAATAGCTACTTCCGTCTCCAGTTCTTTCTTTTTCCTTGCGATAGACTGTGAGTTTATATATACCGTTAGCATCCGTTTTTGATACGGCTTTTTTAAGAGTATAACTTACAAACATGCTTCCATAATGATAGTAGAATACAACAGGTATATCCTTAACTGGTTGGTTGTTATGGTCTAATATTCTGCCTGTAACAGATAGTACGTCTATTCCACCCGCAGGGGTATCGTCTTCTTCTACTATACATCCACAGAGTAATCCAATGATACACAATACTAAAAGTTTATATGAATACTTCATATCGAAAATAGTTTTAAAAGGTTAGAATAGTTATTGTTGGGTCATAAACACTTGATAATTTCTGCAAATATCGTTTATATTTGTTTACAGCGCAAGCTTTTCGTGTTAATTAAGGTTAATGGTGTGGAAATTTTACTTCAATGGTAGATATTTCCACTCGTTTGTCCGCAGAAAAGCCATGATCATCTTCTTGTTTGCGGACTATTGTTGACGGTGTTGCGGACGTCGGTATAATATGTTGAGAAACAGATGTTTCTCGTGAACAGACGGTCGATGCGAATGCAAAGTAAATTGATTTGCTCAGTAAAACAAATTGATTTCCTTTGCAAAGTAAATTGATTTGCTCGGCAAAACAAATTGTTTTGCTGAGAAGAGCGACTTTCGATTGAGACGTGAAGCAGTTCTTTAGCGCACGAATATCATCGTGACAGTAGGGCAAAATCATTGAAATTGCCGAGTAAATTCATTGAATTTGCTGACCAAATTCAATGAATTTGCAAAATAGCGCACTATCCTGTTTTAGCGGCAGGTTGCCCACTACCAACTGGAAATATCCGCTGACCCGGTATTATCCAACGTTTGATAAAAGTTTTTCAATATTGCATACGAGGTGTGTTGAAAATCAGATACTTAAAAGGAGTACGTACTCCTCTGTTATCTTCATATTTGATGGGTGTTTGCAAATAATAGGAAACCCATCGCATACGGATGTACACGATGGGCGAAATGAGGTCTAAAGATTGTTTTGAGTGATTCTTTTCTGTTAACTTTGTGGTAGCATCAAATCATTAACCTACTGCATCTTGCTGTTTTTTCTGCTTTTTGGCATCTATGCCTACACCAACTGTATCACAGACGAGCATGAATGCCCAGAAATTCCAGAATGAACTTTGGAAGATTAAGGCAACTATAATACCAATGATATCGATTATTGCCATGCTATAACCAGTAGTTTTGCTATTTTCCAATGCCTTGATAAAACGCTTGTGGTTTATTATAAGCATCACAAGTTCAAATAGTGCAGAAACTACTAAAATGCCAAACGATAGGTTGCTCCATATCTCAATCAACAATTCATTGCCTTTAGAAATGTTTTCTATCAAAGGGTCGAAGGTCCATACTAGTAGTCCTGCACGAAAAATCCAAGATGCCCATATTATGCTTTTAGAATATCTGTCCATGCCTTTTGAAATACTGTTCATTGTTTTCATAATTTGATTGATTTTTGTTGTGTGAATAATTGTTTTGTTTCGCTTGCAAAATTAAGCAGAACCAAAACAGCATGCAAAAAATCAATACACGTTAAATTCACAAAACACCAAGTGTGTATTTTGTGTGTATAGAAGTGTGGCCTTAATGGCTTGTGAAATAGTGGTTTATGTGCTTTGTGATGTTGATTGTGAAATATCGTTCTTTCTTTTGCGGTTGTGATTAGAGATAAATAGACCGACGAAAATGATGAGAAATACCATCCATGCTATCCATCGTTGTGAGTCGAAAAGCAGTGCAATGGCAATTCCCAAGAAGCAGAGACAGATGTTGATATTCAGAAAAAGCTGTTCTGATGCCAGTTTTTTCAGTGTGTAAGTCCACTTTTTGCTCAATAGTTGTCTGCTGAAGAATACGGCAATAATAATAAGCAAAGCTCCACAGGCTTGGAAACTCCACCATACGAAGGAATTCGAATCGTAGAAGTAGTCTATCATAGGGTCCAATGTGCCATGGAAAAACACGGCGGTGTATAGCCATGATTCCAACATCATATTTATGTTTGACCTTTTCATTCTTTTTAGTTTAGGATAAAAATGTGTTGCCGAGTATAGGGGTTAGTGTAGAGCCAGCAGTTTGTCTTCCAGTCCTTTTGCACCTTTCATGCCAAAGAGCTTTTCGTGTATGCTTGCTTTCGCATTGCTCACTCGTTGCATACTGATATTCATTGCAGCGGCTATCTCCGATGGAATGAAGCAGACGCGGAGCAACACACATACTTGTATTTCGGTTAGCGACAAGTGTTTGGTGGGATTGCATACCACCGCCCAGAAGTCGGGCAGATGGGTTTCTGCCAACTGTACCACCTCCCGTAGGTCGCGCCCAGATGGAATTTTTCCTCGTTCAAGCAATGAGTGGAGATGGCTGATAGCCTTGTCGTCGAAGAGTTCGCGCTCTTTGTCCCATGTTTCAATTGATACGTTTTGGTCTAAATAGGTCGCCACTTGAGCGCGCAGCGACTCCAATTCTTCGCCTTTTGCTTGCTTGTATGCGAGGAAATCGTTTTGTAGTGTGTCGTATTCGTGGCGTGCATGGTCGTAGGTGGCACGTAGTTGCTGGAAGTACATATTATGGCGTTCAATCTTAATGCGTTGCCACTGTTTATGCCGTTTGTACCACTGGTGGCTAATCAATCCCGCGATGCAGAGCACAAATATGACGATAAGGAGTGCAGCAATCATTGTTTTCAGACGCGCTTCCATGTGCTTCTCCACTTCTTCCATGCGATCCTGTGTATAGAGACGGTACATTTCACAGTCGATATTTTCTGCATGCTTTTTTTGCAGAGAATCGCAAGCTAAAGTGTAATAAGTGGCATAGCGAGTGGCTTCATGCAGGTTTCCTTTGGCAGTGTAATAACGCATCAAACCACCGTTTATGCAGGCAGTCAACGGCATGTCGTTGATATCAGAAAGGTTGGCTTGCATATAATAGAAACCTGCCGAGTCGATATTGTTTTGTAGCTCAGCCAATATACCTTGGCAGGCATGGTAATTGTTCCACAAGCGATGGTTTGAGGTAAGGTAGTGCATTTCTTGCTGTACTTTTTGCATGACAGATTCTGCAAATTTCCGGTCTGTCTTTTTAGCAATAAGGGGCATTTCTTTCAGGAAAAAACCGACAGCCAACTCGTGATGTTGTTGTTTTGCCATGACATCTGCCAACGAGTCGAGTAGTGTTATTGCTCTGTAAGTATCGCCGTTTTGTGCGTAGATGTCTGCCGTTTGTGCTTTAGCCTTTAGTGCATTGATGGTATCGTTGGCTTTGAAAAATGCGTGTTCGGCTTTTTGTATGCAGTCCATCTGCATGCTATAGAGCATCGCCCGTCCGTATGCTTTCGCCATTTGTTCATGAAGTGTGCCCAATAAATGCCAATCACAGTGCGTATCGGTAGTATCGGTGTGTGCCACAGCCTTCATATAGTACTGGAGTGCCATGGGCGTATTACCCTTGTAGTCGTAAACGAGTGCAGCCAAATAGTTGGCGCGCACCTGCTCTTTACAAGTGCCATGCAGGTCGTAATAGTTGGCGCTTTCTATGATTATGCTATCTTCCACTATTGTGCTTCCCGTGCGATAGCGTGCGTCAGTCAGTAGCAGATGGTAGGCCATGTATTGGCTTTTGTCCATCTCATTTTGTTCGCTGCTGATGCTATTGAGTAGCAATAGAGCAGAGTCGGGATGTTCGTCCATTATATTTTCTGCATGTTCTAATATGGCAATACTCCTGTCGCTTTTGCCACAGGTGCATAGAAGGATAGATGTCAGCATTGCCAGAAGCACAATGCTGCACATGTGTTGTAGCTTTTGTTTCTGTCGTGTTGTCAGCTTCATATATTCTCGAATCCTTTTGGGACTATGGGCAGAATGTGTAGTAATACGATTTGGACTATTTCTTTATTTGTATGGCAAAGGTAGTCAATTTTTTCCTTTTCTGCAAAAAAACAATCTATTACACATAGAAAACCTTAATTATAGTTGCGTTTGAATACTTCATTTGCTAATAAAGTATGGGAGCAGGAAATGTATTGCCGATGTTCTTGCTGATAAAATGATGTTCGCAGAGTTTTAGGTTGGTGTTCGATGTTCGATGAAAACGAAAAAAATGCGCGTGCGCCCATGCGCACGCGCAAGGAGTATGGGGTTAACCTTCGATATCCTGTTTAGCAGCAGGTTTAATCTTTAGTTCGTAGAGGTCGCCACGACGGTCGCGCAGGTTGCGCACAGCACCATAGGTGTGTAGCTCGTTGAGCAGACTCAGATCTACATCGCTTACCAATATCATCTCGGTGTTGGGTGTTGCCTCGGCACGCATACCGTCGGTGGGGAATGCAAAGTCGCATGGCGTGAACACAGCAGACTGTGCATACTGGATATCCATGTTGTGGACACGCGGCAGGTTGCCCACACTTCCAGCAATAGCCACGTAGCATTCGTTTTCGATTGCACGAGCCTGTGCACAGATGCGAACACGTGAATAGGCATTCTTGGTGTCGGTCATGAATGGTACAAAGAGTATCTGCATGCCCTCATCTGCCATCAGGCGTGACAGCTCAGGGAACTCTACATCGTAGCAAATCAGTATGCCGATGCGTCCGCAGTCAGTATCAAAAGTCTGCACATGGCTACCACCGGTCAGTCCCCAACATTTCTGTTCGTCGGGAGTGACATGTATCTTTTCAAACATCTCGTATGATCCGTCGCGACGGCAAAGAAAGCCCACATTGTAGAGAGCACCGTCATCTTTAACGTAAGGCATACTACCTGTGATGATGTTGATATTATAGCTGATGGCCATTTCAACGAAGCGGTCGCGGATTTTCTCCGTATATTGTGCCATGGCACGGATAGACTGTGCCTCGCCCATATCGTTGAACTTCGCCATCAGTGGAGCGTTGAAGTATTCGGGGAAGAGGATGAAATCGCTCTTGTAGTCGGATACGGAATCGACAAAGAACTCTACCTGTTCGAACAAATCATCGAGCGTATGGTAGGGGCGCATCTGCCATTGTACCATACCGATACGTACCGTGGGACGCTTTTCCACCACATTGTTGGATGGCTGATAGTAGATATTGTCCCATTGCAGCAGTGTGGCACAATGTTTCGACTCCTCGTCGTTGGGCAGATAGTTGCGGATGACACGACGCACGTGGAAGTCGTTGGACAGCTGGAAAGTAAGTACCGGGTCGTATATCTCTCGCGTGCGTACCTTTTCTATATATTCCTTAGGACGCATGGTGTCGGCATAGAGGTGGTAGTTGGGTATTCTACCGCCAAACATGATGGCCTTGAGGTTGAGTTTCTCACAGAGTTCCTTGCGATATTCGTACATGCGGCGAGCCAGTCGCATGCCACGGTAGTCGGGATGGATAAACACCTCGATGCCATAAAGAATATTGCCGTCGGGGTTGTGAGTGTTGAACGTTTCGTTGCCAGTGACCTGTGCATAGGTGTGGTCGCCTTTCACCTTGTTGTAGTCAACAATGATGGATAGGGCACATCCCACTATCTTATCATCGACCACGATAACAATCTGGCCTTCGGGAAAGATAGTGAGGAGTTTCTTGATTTGTGCGTGAGTCCAGAAGACATCAGCATCGGCATAGATGCGTCGGAATGATCGTGCCAACTGGTCGTAGTCCTCCATTTGGAGGTTGCGCAGTTCTACTTTGTTAGAGTGTGACGTTTCCATAATGTACGGGTTATCTTTTGCAGTTTTCTTTTTACCGATGCAAAAGTACTAATTATTCCTTTATGTTGAACACTATCATGGTGTGTTTTTTATCTTTTCTTCCATCTCCTTGACTTTGTCGTGGATATATTTACAGAAATCAGAGTCTTCCAATACTTCGATATCAGAAAACAGTCCCATGACAAAACGACCTATACCAATATAGCTGCACACATCGAGTTCAAGTATCCAATGGGTGTCATTGTCTTTACTGATATAGGCTGCCGATAATGGATATTCTTCTTGTATGATATTGGCTGATAGGCGGCCCAGACGTAGTTTGATACGCATCTGTTGTTCGCCGCTGAACATGAAGATGTCGGTGTACATCTGTCGATGCTGGCTTTCGTGCTGCCATTCGTCGGCCAACAACTCTACCGATTCCATGCGTGCCACCTTGAAGGTCTTGTTCATCTTTGATGTTAATTCATAGCAACGCACCTCGCGATTGTCGTTCATCAACATGAACGGTTCGACAATGCGATCGCTCACCGAGTTGCTGTGTGGCGATGAATAATGGTGGAGAATGACGTTGCGATGATATTTGATGGCATCGTAGAGGACGCTGATATTCAAAGCCTGCTGTTCGCGCAACTGGGCATCGGCAAGGATATTAAAATCGTAGAGCGTGTCGAGCTTCCTCTTTAGATGGGCCACCAGTGCTCCCTGACCACCATAGTTTTCAAGCATGCGGCGGATATAGATGGCTTCGTCTTCGGTGAAATGCACTTTGCGGAAGAGTTTGGTGAAGTAGGTGGAGTTTTTGTCGATGGAATAGACAGTGCCGCGTTTTTCCACTTCGAAGCCAAAGTCACGGAAGAAATCGAGATAGTAATAGAGTGTGCGCTTTGATAGCTCCATCTTTTCGCAGAGTTGCTGCACGTTGAGCTTCTTGTTTTCGGTAAGTAGAAGCAGCAACGACAGCTCTCGGTTCAGTTTGTCGTGACGCATAGGCTATTCTCCAAAATCGAGTGAAAGTTGCCCGTCACCCAGCAGATTGAAACTCTTGCGGTGATAGGGAGTGATACCGCAACGGCTGATAGCTTCGCGATGCTTCTTGGTGGGATATCCTTTGTTGGAATGCCAGTCGTATTCAGGATATTCCTCTGCCAGTCCATCCATATAGTCGTCGCGGTAAGTCTTGGCAAGAATCGAGGCTGCTGCAATGCTGAGATATTTACCATCACCTTTGACAATAGTGGTGTGGGGCAACTTCTGATAGGGTTTGAAACGGTTGCCATCCACAATAATTGCTTCTGGACGCACTTTCAACTGGTCGAGAGCACGGTGCATGGCGAGTATCGAGGCATTGAGAATGTTAATGCGGTCGATCTCCTCGGCTGTTACGATGCCTACAGCCCATGCCAATGCATCGCGCTCAATAATCTCGCGCAACTGCTTGCGCTTATGGTCTGTCAATTGTTTCGAGTCGTTGAGCGCCTCGTTGTGGTAGT
>SAMEA104315433__coassemble_847_pt1 | contig 13179 bp, 7 predicted proteins | sample SAMEA104315433__metabat2_high_PE_020 | metagenome-assembled genome bin SAMEA104315433 (sample SAMEA104315433) | gut metagenome | biome: Monkey gut; feature: monkey-associated habitat; material: faeces | place: China | collected 2013 | reverse complement strand
GTTGTCTTTGCAAAGCGTGCTTCGATCTTGCGCTGTGTATCTACCTCGGCTTTCATGCGGTAACGCTCGTCATCGATGCGTTCGAGATAGGTTTGGCGCACCTCATCAGCACGCTCGTGGAAGATTCGGTCCAATACCCAGTCGGTAATGAAAGGTTCGGTGAAGCGCTGCTCTTGGAAGTTGAAACCGTACTGTGCAATCTCTTCGCGGCTCATGGCCTGCGAAGGAGAGAACTGTCCGAGAAGTCCGTGAACGCTGTCAATGGGGATTTCCCAAATGCGGAAGAATCCTAATACGTGGTCGATACGGTAGGCATCGAAGAACTGTGACATGTTTTGGAAACGACGAACCCACCATTGGCAGTCGTCTTTCAGCATCTCCTCCCAGTTGTAGGTGGGGAATCCCCAGTTTTGACCATTCACCGAGAAGTCGTCGGGTGGTGCACCAGCCTGTCCGTTGAGGTTGAAATATTTGGGTTCCATCCATACATCGCAACTGTAACGGTTGACGCCGATGGGGATATCGCCCTTGAGGATGACACCTTTCTGCTTGGCATAGTCGTGCGCTGATTTCATCTGTGATGACAAAACAAATTGCACGAAATAGTAGAAGGCTACCTCCTGATAGGCTTTAGTGCGAGAGTCTGATAAGTTTTTGCGGTTATCTTCATTCCATGTGTTGTGGTCTTTCCATTGAGTAAAATCGGCTGTACCATACTTATCTCTCAGATATGAATACTGAGCGTATGGTACGAGCCAATTCTGAGTTTCCTGGAAGAATGCCTTAAATTCGGCACTCTTCATCGTCTTTTTACCTTCTTGAAGATAAAGCTTCTGCAAATATGCTAATTTCAATCTGTTTACTGCTTCGTAATCAATCTGTGGCAAAGCGTTCAAACGCTGACGCTCTGCCTCGAAAGACTTGCGATCTGCCTCATCTGCCAATGCGGGTAAAGCGCGAAAATCGGCATACTGAGGATGGATGGCAAAGATGCTGATGCAACTGTAGGGATAGGAGTCGGTCCAGGTGTGCGTAATGGTTGTGTCGTTGATGGGCAACAACTGCAATACGCGCTGACCAGTCTTGGCTACCAAGTCTATCATCATCTTCAAATCACCGAAATCACCTATACCCGCACTGCTCTTGCTTCTCAGCGAGAATACGGGTACCAATGTGCCTGCCAATTTGTGATTGTAAATCTCGAAAAATGCCTGATCGAGATGATATACCACTACTTGGCCCTTCGACATGGTGGGCAGACTGATGCTGCGGTTGTAGCCACATTCCCATTGTTGGATGCTGCCTGAAGCGTCGGTGATGACGAACTTCAGTTCTACAGAACCATTGTGCAAGGGTGCTGCATCAATGTCAATCGCCCATTCACCATAGGTATGGAGGGTCATGGGAAGTGACTTCTCTGGATTCCAACCGCCCAATGAGGGAGCAGAACCTATCAATGCCAATCGCTCGCCATCGCGCAACTGTGGCGCACGAACGGTGATTCGCACTGTTTGGGCGAAAGAGGTAGCCTTCATCTGTTGAGGCTCCTGGTGGTTGATGCAGTCGGTAAAGGCGCTACTGTATAGATATGAGTCATCGGGCATACTGTTCCATCGGTCGTAGATGGTGTATTCAGTAGCCGTGGTGTTGGTCATGTCCAATAGATGCCTTACCATCTGCCATTCGTAACGGTCACCGTTGCTGCCGCCAGACACCTTATAATAATAGGTGAGGGTAGTGGCTTTGCTCTGTGCTAAATCGCAGTACCACTCTGTGCCGTTGATGGTTGTCATGCGGTACGACTTCACCTCATGGCCTACTATGATGTTCAGCGATACTTCTTCGCCGAAGTTTGTATTGTATTCAATATGGAAATGTAGAGTCATATTTATATGAGTTATTGGGTTTCTCGGTGCGAAAGTAAGAAAAAAAACTGTACCTTCTGGTGCTCCAATCAAACTATTTTTATCTTAAGACGTGCAAACGTTTGCATTATTTACGCTTCCTTTTTGTCTATCAGGGACACGAAAACGGCACCACAAACGAGTAAAATACCGGCTACAACCATCATGTTGCTTTGGTGTGAACCTACCAGATGCAACAAATGACCACCGCACAATGCTGCGACAATCTGTGGAATACAGATGGTTCCGTTGAATAGTCCAAGGTATGCACCCATGTGGCCATAGCCTTGAAGTGCGTTGGTGACGAAAGTAAACGGCATGGCGAGCATGGCTGCCCATCCTGCACCAATCATCAAGAAGGGAATGAACTGCAGGTATTGGTCGTGCAGATAGGGTATCATGGCAAAACCTATACCGCCGATCAGCAAGCTGATGGCATACGCTACCTTGCTGTTTTTGAACAAGGGAAGTACTACTGCCCATAGCACACTGCCTACGGCTTGGACGGCAAAGAGAATGCCTACCCAGTTGCCAGCTTCCTGAAATTCAGCCGATTTTGGGTCTGTAGTGCTCCAAACTGTTTCGGCTATAGCACCTGTGGAATAGTTCCAAAGGTAGAGAAAACCTGCCCAGCAGAAGAACTGTACCACTCCTACTTTCCAAAAAGTAGAAGGAGCTTTCATCAGCAATGTCAGCCAGTTGGCTTTCTCTTCTTCTGCTTTTTCTTCCTTTTGGTCGGTTACACCATTATATATAGCATACTGTTGAGGATTCCATTCCTTGACCTTCATCGTAGTATAGATCACGCAAAGTATCAGTATGGCTGCGCCAATATAGAACGACCAGATAACAGAATCGGGCACAACACCTTTCTCGGCTACGTTTTTGATGCCCAGAAAGGTGAATAGGAATGGGAAGATATAACCCATCACAGAGCCAGCATTACAGAGAAAACTTTGAATAGAGTAGGCTTTTGCCTTTTGTTTTTCATTGACCATGTCGCCCACAAGCATCTTAAAAGGTTGCATCGCCATGTTGATGCTGGTATCAAGAAACATCAATGCGATGAGGCCGAACAACATAGCACCGCCTACGGTTAAGCCCAACGAACCGGCATTGGGCAACAGGCACATAACAAGTACTGCCAGTGTGGCACCTATAAAAAGGTAAGGGATACGTCGGCCGAAACGGCACCATGTCTTGTCGCTGAGACTACCGACTATCGGTTGTACGAGAATTCCCATCAATGGTGGGAGAATCCAGAAGTAACTCAAATCGTGGGGGTCTGCTCCTAAAGTGGCAAAAATGCGCGAGATATTTGCGCTTTGCAGGGCGTAGGCAATCTGTACGCCGAAGAATCCGAAACTCAAATTCCAGAGTTTCCAGAATGAAAGATCAGGTTTTTGTGTCATTGTTATTATTGTTTTTTTTTTATTGTTTAACGTATGTATGAATGTTTTGTGTCGTATTGTATCATGTTGCTTGCCGTATATTATAATATGCTATGTTAGCGTGTCGTACCTCTGATAACCAGTCGGGTACGAACGACACGCAGTTCTACTTCGTCCTTGGGAATACTGCCTTCCACTTGTCCTATTAGAATGTTGGCTGCCTCTTCGCCTACGGCAATACCGCGCTGCTCTACTGTTGTCAGCATTGGGTCGCAGGCTTTGGCACGGTCACCATTGGTAAATCCGCAGATACTGATGTCAGTAGGAATGCGGAATCCCATGCGCTTGGCGGTATAGAGTATGCCGATAGCCGTGTCATCGTTGATGGCAAAGAATGCATCGGGCCTTTCGCCTTCTGGTAATGATAGTATTTCTGGTGTAATAGCCTCGGCTTGTGCGCGGTTGTCACATAGTTTTACGAAGCCTTCATGTTCTTTTAAACCGTGTTTTACCAAGGCATCGTGGTAGCCGTTATAGCGGTTTTTTGACAGTTCGAGATTCATGGGAGAACCATAGAAAGCAATGCGTTTGCAGCCGGTATCTATCAGATGGGTCACGGCTGTATATGCTCCCATATAGTCATCTACCACAACTCGCGAACCATTCACACCTGTACAGATGCGGTCGTAAAATACCAAAGGTACGCCATTGTCCATCAGTTTGCGGAAATGGTCATATTGCTTGGTGTCCTTGGCTTGTGATACAATGATGCCACACACCTTATTCTTATAGAAGGAGTCGCAGATAGCCACTTCTTTATCATAGCGCTCGTTGCTTTGTGCCACCATCACACGGTAGCCGCGTGCACGTGCTTCTTCCTCAATGCCCGAAAGTACCGACATGAAATAGTAGTGCACAAACTCAGGAACAATTACTCCTATCACCTTCATGGGCTGTATCCTACTGTGACGCAGGGCTTCACCAATGACATTAGGATAGAAATTGCGCTCCTTGGCGTAGGCTTGGATGCGTTCCTTTTGCGATGCGCTAATGCGTGGACTGTCCTTTAAGGCACGGCTCACGGTAGCTACGGAAACGCCCAATTCGCGGGCGATATCCTTCATTGTTATAGGTATTTTATCACTCATGGTTTTCAGTTGTTGGCACAAAAGTACTTATTATTTTTGAAAGTAAAGGTGATTTTTGACGTAAATCAATAAAATCAAATGCAAACGTTTGCACTAAAAAAACATCGGATTTGCCCTAAAAAAAGTATAAACATAGTATAAAGGTCTTAATTTTGCAAACACAAAGGCTGTTCGGTGCGTGTCACCGATGTCTGACACCTATTATATATGATAGGCCCATCTGAACCTAAAACGATTAGTATTGAACTGTTTCTTCAAACAATTGAATCAAACCGTTTCGTCAAGAGTGGAATGACAATAACAGTATAACATATTAACTAAAAACAAAGTAAAACATGAAGCAGGTGAAAATTAAATTGCCTATGAAGATGCTGGCACTGGCTGGTGGTCTTCTCCTTGCAACAAGTTCCTTGGCACAAAACAATGCCATTAAGGGACATGTGAAAGATGCTTCTGGTGAGCCCGTCATGGGTGCTACCATCACTGTTAACGGTAAGGCTGTTGGTATTACCGATATGGATGGTAACTTCTCTATCAACGCTGCTCCCGGAACAGAGCTTACGTTTACCTTCCTGGGTATGACACCACAAACAGTGAAGGCTTCTGGAAACATGAACGTTATCCTTTCCGACGACCAGAACCTATTGAATGAGGTTGTGGTAATCGGTTACGGTTCGGTGAAGAAAAACGACCTCACTGGATCTGTAAGTACTGTAAAGCCCAGTGAAGTACAGGCTGGACTTGCAACATCTGCACAAGATTTGTTGGTTGGACAGGCTCCTGGTGTTGTTGTTACCACTGCAGGTGGTCCTGAAGGTAGCGGTACAATTCGTGTGCGTGGTGGTTCTTCATTGAATGCCAGCAACGATCCATTGATAGTAATTGATGGTGTACCCCTTGACAACTCAAGCGTTCAGGGTATGGGTAACCCCTTGTCAATGATTGCTCCTGATAATATTGAGAACATGACTATTCTGAAGGATGCCTCTGCAACTGCTATTTACGGTTCACGCGCATCTAACGGTGTCATCATCATTACCACTAAGCGTGGACGTGGTGGTAAACCACAGGTTAACTTCTCTGCCAATATGTATATCAATACAGCACGCAAGACTTATGAGTCATTGTCAACTGCTGCATTGACTGACGTACTCGTTAAGCAGTTTGGCGAGGATAGTGATCCTGTGAAATACATCCAGAACAATGCACAGAAATATGGCGCACTCAATACCAATTGGCAGGACGAAGTGCTCCGCACTACCATATCTCACGACTATAACTTGAGCGTAGGTGGTACTACCGGTTGTCTGCCTTATCGTGTGGCAGTGAGCTATACCAATAATAATGGTATTTTGAAGAATTCGAAGATGGATCGTGCCACTGTAGGTTTCAATCTTACTCCTGAATTCCTCGATCATCGCCTCAAGATTAAAGCCAACGCTAAAGGTTACTGGGTAAAGAACCAGTTCTCAAATAGCGGAGCTGTTTCAGCAGGTATCTCTATGGATCCTTCAGCACCTATTTATAATGATGCACAGATGAAGGGTGGATTAGATGGATATAAACTTTGGAACGGCTACTACTCACAGATGAATGGTAACGCTTTCAATACAAATGGTACGAACAACCCCGTTGCTACTGTTAACGACAGAGACGATAAAGCAACTATTCTCCGCAGTAACGGTAACCTTCAGATTGACTATGCACTGAAATGGCTGCCTGATTTGCACTTCAACTTGAACCTCGGTTATGATGTCAGCAAGTCGAAAGAGAATATCTATACTGCAGCAAACTCACCAACGGCATGGGACGGATGGCGCAATGACGGTGCCGGAACATACCAGCATATTGAAGAGTTTAAGAGCAATACTCTGCTCGATTTCTATGTCAACTACCAAAAGGAAGTAAAGAGCATCAAGTCGTTCTTCGATGCAACTGCTGGTTATTCATGGCAGCGCTTCTATCGTGATGGTAACAACAATGGTACTATCTTCACCACAAACGGTTTCAACACACCGACACTTAATGATGACGGAACATATACGTTGAGCTGGGGTACAGAACGTGAAGGCACTACCTATACCAACCCTGAGACAACCAAATGGGCTAAGCACCTGCAGCTGTTGTCATTCTTCGGTCGTTTGAACTATACTTTGATGGATCGCTACCTCTTGACCTTCACAGTACGTGGTGATGCTTCTTCACGCTTCAAGAAGGAAAACCGTTGGGGTGTATTCCCTGCTGCAGCCCTTGCTTGGAAGATTACAGACGAACCTTGGATGAAGAACACCAAGGATGTGATGAACGAAATGAAACTGCGTTTGGGTTGGGGTGTTACCGGTCAGCAGGATATTGGTGATAATTATTATCCATACCTCGCTACTTATGTTGCTTCAACACAGGGATCTAAATATCCTTCGCTCTCAGGCAACGGATTTATCTCTACTTTGTATCCTACTGGTTACGATCCCGATATCAAGTGGGAGGAAACTACCACATGGAACGCAGGTATTGACTTCGGATTCCTCGACAACCGCATCACTGCCAGCTTCGATTACTATCTGCGCAAGTCTAAAGACCTGTTGAGTTATGTATCAGTGCCCAGTGGTTCTTCTACTACCAATATGATGAACCAGAACATCGGTACTTTGAGAAACGAAGGTGTTGAGTTCTCACTGACTGCACGTCCTATCGTTTCTAAGGATTTCACTTGGACTGCCAACTACAACATTGCCTATAACAAGAATGAGATTACTAAACTGAACAACGATGGTTCGTATGTTGAAGTAGGAGGAATCTCTGCTGGTACAGGTGGTACTTGTCAGGTACATGCCGTAGGCTATCCCGCTTACTCATTCTTCCTCTTCGAGCAGGTATATGATGAAGCAGGCAAACCCCTCGAAGGTGTGTATGTTGACCAGAATAATGACGGTGTTATCAACGACGATGACCGCCGTATCTTCCGCAGTAAAGACCCGAAAGTAACTATGAGTTTCTCTTCTACCTTCAATTGGAAGAACTGGGACTTCGGTTTCTCACTGCGTGCTAATATTGGCAACTATGTATATGCAGATGCTATCTCTAACAACTCAGTGATTGATAACTGCTGGAAGAATGCCAAGGTCAACAACCTGATTAAGGCTGACAACTACTTCACCGGCACCGCCAATCCTTCTGTAGGAGTTCAGAAGAGCGACTATTGGTTGCGCAATGCCAGCTTCTTGCGCTGCGACAACATCACTCTGGGTCACACTTGGCCACAGTTGCTCGACAACAAGATGCGTCTTCGTCTCTATGGAGCCGTTCAGAATCCATTCGTGATTACTAAGTATAAAGGTCTTGACCCAGAAGTATCAGATGGTATCGACCGCGATCTCTATCCTCGCTCACTTACCTTCACTGTAGGTCTGGTAGCCAGTTTCTAAACATCAATAATAACGTCTAACCTTATAAACGAGACAACAATATGAAATTATATAAGAATATTATCATTTCAGCTTTGTTTGCAGGTGCGGCACTGACCGTTACTTCCTGCATCGGCGATTTGGATCTTGAACCCAACGATCCGAACACCACCACTGCTGGAAATCTGACAGAAGAAACTTACGAGGCTGTATTGGCTAAGTGTTATTCTTCCATGGCAGTGTCTGGTCAGACTGGTCCCGACGGAGACTCTGATATTTCAGGTCTTGATGGCGGTACAGGTCAATATACTCGTGCCCTCTTCATGCTCAACGAGTTCCCTACTGATGAATCAAAATGGATATGGGCCGACGAAGGTGTCTTCGACCTGAACACCAATACATGGAGTAAGGGTAATGCCAATATCTTCGGTACATACAGCCGTTTGTATGTTCATATCGCTATCTGCAACGACTTCCTGCGTTTGGTAAAGGGTAAGGAACAATTTGCACAGATGGCATTGGAGGCCCGTACACTGCGTGCCATGAGCTACTATAATGTAATTGACTTGTTCGGACAGGGCGGATTCATCACTGAAAACGATGCTGCTGGTTCAGCTCCTAAACAGAAGTCACGTTTGGAACTCTACAACTGGTTGGTTGAAGAACTTGAGGATATTGTAGCTAATATCTCTGCCGAAACACCCCACTATGGTCGTGTAGGTAAAGATGGTGCTGAGGCTCTTCTCGCCCGTCTGTATCTCAATGCCAAGGTGTTCTCTGGCACTGCTGCTTATGACAAATGTGCTCAGCACTGTGAAAATATCATTGCCCGTCATAAGGGTACAGGTTTCCAGGGTTCTGGCCTTGTTGACCACTACCTCTATCTCTTCTGCGGTGACAACGATGTTTATATGCCCGGTGGATCTGATGTCAACGAAATCTTGTGGGGTATTCCTTACGATGCAGTTGAAATCACTCCTTATGGTGGTACTACCTTCCTTTGCTGTGCAGGTGTCAGCAACTTGACATGGGATACTGACAAGGCTTACATGAACTGTGAGGACTACGGACTCAACCAGCAGTGGGGTTGTATGCACGCCACAGCTGAGTTTGCTGATAAGTTTGATTCAGAGTCTAACGATATTCGTTGGTCTATGTGGAAAAAAGACGAGGATGGCTTCTCAAAGGCTAATACCCAGTTCTCTAAGTTTACACAGGGCTATGGCGTAGTGAAGTTTACCAATTTGCAGCGTGGCACTAATGGTGAGCTTAAAGCACCCAACGAGATCACTAAGTTCCCCAACACCGACCTTCCCCTTATCCGTTTGGCAGATGTATATCTGATGTATGCAGAGTGCGCTATGCGTGGCGCAGCCGACAAAGCCAAAGGTGTAGAGTATGCCAACTATGTGCGTGAGCGTGCTGGTGTTTCTAAGTGGACTGAGGCTGAACTCACAGAACAGAATATTATCGATGAGCGTTGCCGTGAATTGTATTGGGAGAATGTACGTCGTACCGACCTTGTGCGCTTCGGACTGTTCGCTGGTAACAAATACATCTGGTCATGGAAAGCCAATGTTGCCGCAGGTGCAGCATTCCCTGAGTACATGAATATATTCCCCATTCCTTCTTCTGTTATAGCAGCACAGCCTGACTTCAAACAGAATCCGAACTATTAAGCATCAATCACTATTAAATAGATTAAGCAATGAAAAAATTAAGTTATATACTGTTCAGCCTTCTCGGCATGGTGCTTGCCACCACGTCGTGCACTGGTCCTGAAGAGGAGAACCCTGTACTTCAGACTCCGACCAAGTTTGTGTTGAACACACCAGCCGCTGCCAACCAATACGTTGACCTTGGCTATGACAAAGAAAATGGTACGGTGAACTTCACCTGCTCTCAGCCAGACTACGGTTTTGCAGGTTCTGTCACCTACACCATGCAGGTTTCGCTCGACGAATCGTTTGCCGAATATGAAGAACTCGGAGAGAGTTATTCATCATGTAATATGAATGTAAAGGGCAGCGAGATTGCACAAGCTATCTGTAAGTTGCGTGGCATTGAGGATGAAGACGGTTATACCGACGAACCTGCTCGCAAAGTTTTCTTCCGTACAAAAGCCCAGATTCTTAATCTCGAAAATACTGTTATCCTCTCCAACATAGTAGCTATGGAGAAGGTAAAGGGTTACTTCGCTCTGCGTCTGCCAGGATATATCTATCTGGTTGGTGCACCTGAGGGATGGACTGGACCTACCGAGGCTAATAAGGAACACTACAGTGCATGGCGCCTCTACGAGAGCAAGAATGCTATTGGTAGCAAAGTTTACTCTGCAGTATTCGATATTCCAGCAGGAAACTTCCAGTTCCGCTTCTACACCGCTCTTACTGGTTGGGATACCGACTCTTATGGTGTTCAGGCAGAAGACAACCCCAAGGAGATTGAACTTGTTGATAATATCTATAGTGGTGAACTTGTTAAGGGTAAAGGAAGCTACCAAGTAACCGATTGGGGTGGTGGCCAGGTTAAGATCACCGTCAACATGGCTGATGCATCTAAGATGAGTGTTAAGTTTGAAGCAGGTGGCGTTGATGTCAGTGACAAGGCGTTTATCTATCTCGTTGGTGCTCCCGAAGGATGGGCAGGCCCTACAGAGGATAATGCCGCACACTACGAAGACTGGAAACTCTACGATATGGCTGGCAATGGAGTATATACCGGAACCTTCACTATCCCCGCAGAAAAATTCCAGTTCCGCTTCTACAAGGCTCTCACAGGATGGGACAATGACTCTTATGGTTCGCAAGCAGATGACAACCCTGTTTCTATAACCTTAGAAGATGGTGTCTATGAAGGCGCAGCAGTTGCTGGTAAGGGATCATGGCAAGTTGATTCTTGGACTGAGGATGCCAAGGTATCTATCACTGTAGATACTGCCAAAGGCAAAGTGACCTTTAAAAAATTATAATCACATTACATGAAACGTCAAAGCGTAAATATTATGAAGAAACTAACAATATCTCTTCTGGCTCTTCTGACCCTTGGTTTCGCATCGTGCGAAGACGATTGGACAGAAGCCACCCCGCAGGTAAATCCGCAGGAAGCACTCATTGCTGTCGATGACATCATGCTGACCAGCACACTTCCAGAGGCAATCAATCTGCAGACCGCATACATGACCGACAATAAGGTAAGGCTCTTCACCGACAGTGTGAAGAACCTGCCTGCCGGCAGTCAAATCCAGTATGAACTTCAGTTCAGCAAGACTGAGGACTTTGCAAACTATGGCACACTGCCCGTTAGCGTAGAGTCAGACACCGCATTTGTGCGCGCTTCTGATTTCGAGACTGCTTATGTCTCTAACATTGGACGCAGCCCCAAAGCCAAGGATATCTACCTTCGCTATGCTGCCTATATTGTGAAAGACGCGACTTCGACCGTTCGTGTGGGTGACCCCAATACCTATCTCGGTGCCACTCGCGTCAACATCACTCCATATCCCAGTGACTTGGTGATCGAAGAAAACTACTATTTGCTTGGTACTATCAATGGATGGTCAGTAGCAGAAGCTGTCCAGCTCAACCATACAGGCGATCCTTATGAGAATCCTGTATTCACCATTAAGGTTGATATCAGCAAGGAAGCAGCCAATGACGGTTGGTGGTGGAAGATTGTTCCTGAGTCAACCTACAAGAATGGTGACTGGGTAAGTGCTGACAATGCTGCGTATGGTGTGGCAGAAAATGGTTCTGAGAAAGCCGCAGGAATGCTTGTTGCTCGTACAGCAGAGACCGATTGCGGTGCTGGTTGTCTGAAGATTAGTGGTGAACTGCTGTTGACTATCAACTTGGAAGAGGGTACATATTCATTCACTCCCGCAGCCGAGAATCTCTATACTCCCGGTCAATCCAACAAATGGAAACACGCTGCATCGCAGATGCTCTACACCAACAACTACTCTGACTATATGGGCTTTGCCTATCTCGATGCCAGTGGCTTCAAGTTTACTAATGCTCCTGACTGGGATCACACCAGCTATGGTCTTTCAACAGAAGCTGAGGGTAAGTTGGATACTGCTGGAGATGCTGGCAACCTGGCACCGAAGACCACAGGTCTCTACTGGTGTAATGTAGATATTGCTGCACTCACTTACAGCCTCTATGAAGTAACCACAATTGGTATCATTGGTGATGCAACACCTGGTAAATGGGACGCATCTACCGCAATGCAACCTGTTGATGACAAGAAACTCGTATGGGAAGGTGAATTTACCTTTGCTGGAAGTGGTGAATGGAAATTCCGTGCCAACGATGATTGGAAGGTTAACCTCGGTGGTTCACTCGACAATCTGGTACAAGATGGTGGCAATATGCCAACTCCTGGAGCTGGTACCTATAAGGTTAAGCTCGACCTCACTAAGTTGCCATACACTGCAACTGTGACTGCTGTGAAATAATACACATACATTTTTTAATTCATAGTTCAATTTCGAAGAGGCGTTTCCTGCACAGGAAGCGTCTCTTCTCTGTTTTCTACAACAGGATTGTATTAAAGTGTAATATTTGAGAATGCAAGCGATTCTTTAGCCAAATCGGTGTATTTTAACTCGATTTGGCTAAAGAATAGGTGATATGATAGCCAAATCGAAGAAAAAACATTCGATTTGGCTGTTGTTTGCTCATTATTATTTCTCGACAGTACTTTTGGGTATCGAGGAGGAGGCTCGTGCACGTGGTTATCGTGTGATGCAGTCCTGTTTTGCGTAATACATGCAAACGATTGCGCATAACATTTCCGATGAATTGTCGAATTGTAGATACAGGGTTTGGCAAATAGTCGTATCTTTGTGGCGTATAATCAATAACTACTCACAAAACCCACAAAGAACCCATGATGAAGTATCTGAATTATCCTACTGCCGTCAAGCGCTGTGCAATGTTTCTCGTTGCATTGCTTTCTACCATTGTTACTTTTGCCCAAGGTTGGCCCGCCAACTATGATGGCGTCATGTTGCAAGGATTCTATTGGGACTCCTTCCGTGCCTCAAAATGGCAGAATCTTGAGGCTCAGGCTGATGACCTTGCGCCTTATTTCAGTTTGGTATGGATACCGCAGAGTGGTAATTGCGGCGGAAAGTCGATGGGGTATGACGATCTTTATTGGTTTAGCAATTACGAAAGTTCGTTTGGTAGCGAGGCTGAGTTGCGGTCTATGATCAAGACCTTCACCGCCAAGGGTATCGGTACCATTGCCGATGTGGTCATCAACCACCGTAACACGCTGACCAGTTGGACCGATTTCCCGGTAGAAACCTATAAGGGAGTGACCT
>SAMEA104315433__coassemble_777_pt1 | contig 13949 bp, 12 predicted proteins | sample SAMEA104315433__metabat2_high_PE_020 | metagenome-assembled genome bin SAMEA104315433 (sample SAMEA104315433) | gut metagenome | biome: Monkey gut; feature: monkey-associated habitat; material: faeces | place: China | collected 2013 | reverse complement strand
GCTTTATTCTGCTCATTTGGCTTAACGAAAACGTTCTTTAACTTCAATCAATTCCCTCAGTTGCGAAACTTGAATTATGTTAGCATTTATAGAGAAAAAGCAACATAGTGTATCAACAACCTACACTACATTGCTTTTTCATCAATAGCATCGCATCATGGTATTGATGCGGAAACAAATGTCCGTCAACTACAGGGATTGACGAAATCCCTTGCAGTTTTGGTAACAAATAAATCTCAATATGCAAAATTTCCGTGGATTTATTCTGCTGATTTCATATAAAAGTTGTATTTTTGCAGTCAATTATATGCAGATGAGAAATGAATGACACAAAGTGGACATTGATACGGCTGATGAGAATGGCTGTGGGCTGCGAACCTTATGAGCCAATGACACTCCCGGAAAGGGAGTGGAAGGAGGTTTATATACAGATATGCCAACAAACGCTCACTGGGGTGATATATTGTGTGGTAAATCGGATGAGTGGCGACGTTGGCATACCCAAACCGCTACTGATGGAATGGACCCTGAAAGCCGAAGCTATACGCAGATTCAACGCTAAGATGAACGCAGAGGCTGCAAGGCTAACGCGATGGTTTGGCGAAAGAGGACGGAAGACGGCAATACTGAAAGGACAAGCCAACGCACGACTGTATCCTCACCCCGACGAACGGCAACCCGGAGACATCGATATATGGGTGGAAGGCGGCAGGGACAGCGTCGTGAAACTGCTGGGCGACGAGGGCGTTCTGGACACAAAGGACACCGTGTCGTATCATCATGTGCACCTGAATAAAAACGCAAGCGGTATCGCGGTGGAGGTGCACTTCCGACCGTCGTCGGGTAATTACAACCCCATCACCAACCGCCGACTGCAACGGTTTCTCGAAAAGGAAATCCTGCTGTCGGAGAGTTGTCCCGAAGGCTTTGACGTGCCCACCTGCAGATTCGCCCTGATCATGCAGATGGCGCATATACAAAGGCATTTCCTCTCGGGAGGCATCGGACTGAGGCATATCGTGGATTACTATATGCTGATGAAGATTTCATCTGAGGAAGACCGGCGATTTATAGCCTCCCAACTGTCAAGGTTCGGACTGCGGAAAACGGCAGGAGCGGTGATGTGGATGATGAGCGAACTGTTCTCAATGGAGAGCGACAGGATGATATGCCCGAAGGATGAAAGGCGTGGCAGATGTATGCTCGACGAGGCATTTAAGAGCGGAAACTTTGGGTGGTATCACGAAAACCGCCGAAAGGGATACTGGCAAACCGTAATCAGTGGCATACTGATACCGATAAGGCTGATGGGATTCTCATTCCAGGAATGTCTGTGGATTAATGTCAAGTTTGTGATCTATATCATACGCACAATACCCAAGAGGATGAAGTACAGAAGTTTATCACTAAGATATGTTCACGAAGAATGACAACAAGATATTATAGTGTGGCACGACATGTGATGGCATTGACTGCCGGGGACGACATCTTCGCATGGCTCGACAACTGCCGTCCGTTTGAGGTGACTCCGTCGGAGCCGCTGATAAGTGTCGTGATACGCGAGAATGCTCCCCTACCCGAGACTTGGACAGAGGAATGGCGACAGGAGGAAGAGGGCGACGAGATAGCATGCGGACATTCGGAAGGAAATCCGTTGTTTGTGTTCCGCTCGCACGGGAAGATGGCCGGTTGGATGGAATGTGGCAGCGACTATCGCAGGGCGACGGTATATACTGGCGAACTGCCCAAGTTGGCTATCGACAACGCGATGATGATTGCATTTGCCCTTGCCACGGCGGAAATGGACACATTGCTGTTTCATGCGTCGGTGGTATGTCGCGGGGGAAAGGCGTATATGTTCCTCGGACCGAGCGGAACGGGCAAGAGCACTCACACCCGCTTGTGGCTCAGATATATTGACGGCAGCCGACTGCTAAACGACGATAATCCCGTGGTGAGGATAGAGGCTGACGGGGAAGCGGAGGTGTATGGATCGCCATGGAGCGGAAAGACTCCGTGTTATGTCAACGAGCATTATCCCTTGGGTGCAATAGTGAGGCTACGTCAGGCACCTCATAACGCCATCCGACAGATGTCGCCCATCGAGGCATACGCCACCATGGCATCAAGTGTGTCGGGAAAGAGGTGGGAGAAGAACATCGCCGACGGACTGCATCGTGCGCTCAACTCACTGACTGCAACGGCAAGGATGTGGCACATGGACTGTCTGCCCGACGAGGCGGCAGCGAAAATGACAAGCTCAACGATATGAACGACAACAAGATAATTGACGAGGCTGTGGCACTGATGAACGAAGGATATAGTGTGACGCTGCCTGTTTCGGGGCGCAGCATGCTGCCGTTTATCATCGGCGGCAAGGAGAGTGTCATACTCGCTCCTCCTGCAGGGCTCAAGCGCGGCATAGTGGCATTGGCATGGGTGGAGAACAGGCGATATGTGCTCCACCGCATAGAGAGAATTGAGGGCGAGAGTGTGACGCTGATGGGCGACGGTAATCTTGTCGGACGCGAACACTGCTCCATAGGCGACGTCAAGGCTATTGCCACTCATGTGGTGGACAGTAATCAAAAGCGTCATTATCTATACACCCGTTGGCGCAAGACGGCATCCGAAATATGGTGGGCGCTATTGCCCTTAAGACGATACATATTGAAATTAAACATTTAGAAGATATGAAAAAGAAAGACGGAATGGTGCTCCGCGAAGTATGCGGAGAGAAAGTGCTGGTGGGCGAAGGACTTGGAGCCGTGGATTTCGGCAGGTTGATAAGTCTCAACGACACTGCGGCATACCTTTGGGAACAGCTCGAAGAGGATTCGGACATCGACTCCTTGACACAGGCATTGTGCAAGGAATACGACGTGGAACAAGAGGTGGCACGACATGACGTGGAGGCCATCCTGGAAGAATGGATAAAGACCGGAGTGGTGGATAGATGAAGTATGCAAGGTGGTTTATAGACAACTCGCGCGGCATAAGACTGAATATCCTTGTGCGCATAATGGCAGGACTGCTGCAGACAGGGCTTGCACTGTGCGTAGTATGGCTGAGTAAGAGGCTCATCGACGACGTAGCCATGAGGGGCACCATGAGCGAGATGGCTGTGCAGGCATTGCTCATAGCTGCTGCCGTAGTGGCGGGGGTGAGCATACGCCAACTAAACCAATACCTTGCCAATAAGGCATTTATCAAGAAGGTGGCGGAACTGCGTCTCGCTATCTTCTCGCAACTCTTCAACCGACGATTGTTTGAGGCCAATGATATACACTCGGGGGACGTCACCTCGAGGATGGCCAAGGACATAGATGCAGTGAGCGAGACATTGGCTGTGCAACTGCCGCAGGTGGTGGTGATGACTATACAACTGGTTGGAGCGTTCCTCCTGATGAGATGGTTTGACAGCCGACTGGCATGGGCGCTCATTCTCATCACTCCACTCGCTATAATCATCGGTAAGTATATCTCCCACCGACTGAAACGCATCACTCTCTCGATACGCGAGGATGAGAGCAGAATAATGGCGAGGATACAGGAGAGTGTGGAATTGAATGTTGTGCTGAGGGCATTACAGGGCGAGAGATGGATGCAGGACAGGGTGGAAGAACTGCAGGACAGGCAAACCGCCAACTATATCCGTCGTTCACGGTTTATGGTGTTCAGCCGGTTTGCACTTGGTTGCACATTCGGCTTGGGATATATGCTCGCCTTTGTGTGGGGAGCCTACGGACTGCGCACGGGGGCAATCACCTTCGGAGTGATGACATCCTTCCTTCAACTCGTAGGACAGATACAACAACCTATCCTGTCATTGCTCGGCGCATTTCCGTCAATCATATACAGCACTGCCAGTATCGACCGGCTGAAGGAGATGGAACATGGCGAGGAGAAGCAATCATGCGACGGCGAAGACATCACTACCCGCACATTGCTTGGCATACGCATGGACAACGTGACATTCCGATATGCCAAGGGCGACAGGGAGGTGATGAGTAATTTCTCGCATGTCTTCCGTCCGGGCACCAAGACCGCAATACTCGGAACAACAGGTGCTGGAAAGACAACGCTCTTCCGACTCATACTTAATTTCATACAACCCGACAGTGGAGAGGTGACATTCTACGGGAATGGATTCTCTCATGCAGCCGACAAGAGCTTGAGGAAGAATGTGGTGTTTGTGCCACAGGGAAACACTCTGATAAGTGGCACGATACGCAATAACCTGCTGATGGCAAAACCGGATGCATCCGACGAGGAACTGCATACTGCACTTCACACATCGTGTGCCGACTTCGTCTTCGACTTGCCGCAAGGTATCGACACGGTATTGTCGGAACATGGCGGAGGATTGAGTGAGGGACAGGCGCAACGCATAGCCATAGCACGCGGAATTCTCCGACCCGGTGCCGTCTTTTTGCTCGACGAGATCAGTTCGGCTCTCGACGAGGACACGGAGCGAGAATTGTTCAGTCGCCTTTTCGCCGCCCGTCCATCCACCACCATCCTACTTATCACCCACAGAAAGAAAGTGGCGTCACTATGTGATGAACGCCTTGAGATTTGAATCATCGGAAATCATCGGGGACAGGTTCATCGACCCTAAAGAGTGAACCAATGTACCTGTCCCCATGACCCTCTTCCTCCTGCTTGGCCACGTTAAGCAGCCTTGCTCTGATGGATTTTCCAAAGTTCTTTGTCTCGCTCATAGCTTTAGTGCAATATACTGTTCAAGGATTCTTCTAACTCTCAGTTTGTCGGCATAGTCAAAAAGCAGGGAGAGGTTTCTGCCGGGTAGTGACAGGTAGTTGTTTACCACTTCGGCACAAACATCCATACCGACTTTGTTGCGGTACTTCACGGCATCACATACGCAGCGCTCCTTATTATATGTCAGTATGCGATAGCCGCTGACAATCTGTTCTTCGACACCTATGTCAAACATTGTATCGGTGATGTGATGCAGTTCAACTTTGGGGAAGACAGGGAGCGTGACCTTCCTGCCTCTCTTCACGGCAATGTGGTAAGCTTGTGGCAACGAGGTAGTAAGCCCATGCACGTTCCATGCGGAGAAAAGACACAATACTCCACCTGGAACAATGGCTTGAACATCTATCATAGTGTCGGCCAACTGTTCAGCTGTGGCATACACCCCGCGCTTGATACGTATGGTATCACCATCACGCACGCTGTCCAGCAGTTTATAGTATGCTGCCCTTCCTTCCTCCTTTACCATCCCAGATGAGGTGAAACTGTTGCTGTATCTCTTGCCTTCCATGACTTTATACTTTATTTCGTGTACAAAGTTACTACATTTATTTCTAATTGTAGTCTGATTGTTTAGAAAAGTACTCATTAGCCATGAGAAATTAACATATATTCGACAGTTTGACACCTCCAAATGGCTTTGTATCAGATAATCTTACCTATGTCATTCCGGAGCTCTTCGAGTAACTTCTGGTTAGCATCGCTTTCGATGTACCGACACATTAGCTTCTTGCTGTCCTTCTCCAACAGCTGTGTTTCTGTTCCAGCCAGTTTACCGACAGCCTGTCTGAGGGAATGTTCGCTAAGGAGTTCACTGACATCGGGGAACTGTCTTTTTGCTCGACGAGATCAGTTCGGCTCTCGACGAGGACACGGAGCGAGAATTGTTCAGTCGCCTTTTCGCCGCCCGTCCATCCACCACCATCCTACTTATCACTCACAGAAAGAAAGTGGCGTCACTATGTGATGAACGCCTTGAGATTTAAATCATCGGGGACAGGTACTGAAGTGAACCCAAAAAGTTGGACGGGTTAATAACTGTGAACCTGTCCCATGACCCTAGCTTTGGCTCCATAGTGGTTCGTCTTGCCAGTTGCCAAAGGGGAAGCCCATTGCGGCAATGTCAACCATTGGATATTTATCAAGCAATGCTATCAAATAGTTTTTGAATCCATTGTTCCTCCAAATGATGTCAACAAAATGTTTCAAGATGCAGAGAGTGAAGAATATTCGACCTTGCCTTACATTACTGCTCACCCATGGAGTCAATGGTCTTGTCATGGTAAGAGTTCGAAGAGAGAGCGAACGGTTCCAAAGACGAGCATGATGACAACAGGAATTTCGTGTCAAAGTCACCACTGTCATCCACGACATAAAGACAGGAATGGTCAAACAGAAATGCTTTGCTATCTTTTTGCGAATTCTATTGCTTGCGATGTTGTCATATATCCTTGTCAAAGTTCCAAGAGGTATGATTTCAGCTATCATCCATGAAGGTGGATACGGATCTTCGTAAGTTTGCTTAAAGTGAGTGATGAAATCCTCTCTGCTTGTTTGCAGTTCCTTGTCAATAAGCAACATGGTTTTCTCAAACTTATCTGCATTGGCAAAATGGGTTCGATTTGTCAACCAAAACACATCATTTGTTTCGGCACAGGCAATATTTACAATTGCACTCCTGACGGCAACCTCTATTCGTTCTATTTGATTAAAAACAAGCTGTCTTAACTCTCGGTCGAACTCATAAAGCATTAAAGCATTTCCCAAGGTGCTTCCTGGTTTAAAAATATGCTCTGACTTGGGAGCCAAGAGGAAAGGATAAAAATACCCAGACAACCGATAATAGCCAATAGAGCTTAGTATGTCTATAGCATTATCGATGTCGCTGCAATCTAAACCTCTGCTTTGAAGTATGGATATAAGTTCAGATGGTGATGAGTATTCCTTATTATATTTCATAAAATAAAACGACCCGCCGATTTAAGCATCGTAGAGAGGCTTGGCGGGTTCTTGTGGTGCAAAGGTAAAGCATTTATTTGGATTGTGCAAGGCTTTGAGGGAAAAGTGTGGAAATGGAGGTGATTTTTAACAGTTGTTGGGTGTTGGAAATACAAAATGAGGTATCTACAAACCAAAGAGGGTTATGGGGACAAGTACATTGGTTCACTCTTTAGGGTCGATGAACCTGTCCCCGATGATTCCAGAGTGGTTCGTCCTGCCAATTCTGTGGAAAACCCATGGCATGGGTGTCAATCATAGGGTATTCAGCAAGGAGAGCCTGTAGATGTTCAAGCATATCGTTGTTGGGCGATACAATGTCTATGAACCACCTGATAATACATATGTTATAGTATATACGTTTGGGCGATACATTGGAAACTATCCATCGGTCACTCAGTCTTCGTGGTATCATCGGACTGATGGCATTCTCTTTATTCCACACACGTGCGTGGTGGCAACAGGCGTTGCGGGTTAGGGTGACAACGGTTATCCATGATGTGAATACTGGCACAGTCAACCCGAAGCGTGCAGCAATCTTCTTTCTGAGAGTGTTATCAGCCAAGTTCTCAAACATGCGTGTGACAACACCGAGAGGAAGTATCTCAACGAGAATCCATGCAGGAGGATAAGGGTTGCTGTACTTTTCCTTGAAATGCAGTATGAATTCCTCTTTCGAGTTCCTCAGCTCCTTATCCACCAATTCCATGGTTCGTCTGAATTTGTCACTATTGGCAAACAAGGTCTCGTCTGTCATCCAGAATATATTGCCAGTTTCCTCTGCCACAAGGTTTGCAAGAGTACTGCGAAGAGCAATCTCCACCTTTTCTATCTCGTTAAAGAGGCAAAGGCGTAGTTTTTTGTCGAAACGATATAGATTGAGTGCATCCTGAAATTTGCTTCCCTGCTTAAAACAATGTTCCTCTTTAGGTTGGCACAGGAGTGGGAACATATATGCGCTCAACCTATAGTAACCGATGTTGCGTAGATAATGGGAAACTCTCTGAGGGTTCTCGATTTCCAACCCTCTATGTCGCAGCAACTCTACCATATCATCAGGCTGCATGAAAGACTTGTCAAACAATAATCTCATAATGGTATAAAAATAAAACGACCCCCGATTTGAGCATTGTTAAGAGGCTTGGGGGTTCTAGCGCTGCAAAGGTAAGACATGTATTTGGATTGTGCAAGGCTTTTGGAAGAAAAGTGCGGAATTGGAGGTGATTTTTAACAGTTGTTGGGTGTTGGGACGTGCAAAATGCGGCATTTACAAACCAAAGTTGGGCATCTACAAACCATATTGGGCGGTTCGGAGGATTGGATGTAATTTCGGGAATCATCAGGGGACAGGTACTTGAACCATCTATATACAATTGAGAAATGGCACGTACAGCAAGAAAGCATTCAGATAGCGGAGTCTATCACGTTATATTGAGAGGGGTTAAAAGAATCATCGGGGACAGGTTCATCGACCCTAAAGAGTGAACCAATGTACCTGTCCCCATGACCCTTCCATGACCCTTAATTGCTGAAGTTTCAATCCACTGCAACCAAGCGCACCGGGCGCACCGGTAAACCTATATAGTGATAGTGATTGTAATCATGCTTTACATGACTGCCATCGCAATACAGGTTATACGAGCGATCGTTCGTGTAGGCTGTGCCTGACCAGTAGTAGCCTATAGAGCCGACATCCTTGAAATCAGTACTATAGACGTAGCCAGCTGCAGGCAAGAAGAGCAACTTACCATATCCGTCATTTCCGTCATTCCTGACTATAGAAATTCCGTTGATTCTTCCATCCCTTTGGTCAAAGGTCCAATTTCCCTCGGGTCCCCAATAGACCTGTTCAAGATTGGCATATTCCAAAGCCATCCAAATCTCTTTTGTTGGTATCTGCCAGTCACCTTTAAGTATCTGACGAGCGGCATCGTCTGCTGCTTCAAGGTTTTTTCCATCTTCCGCGTATTTGGTACCTTTGTAATATGGGGCATTGGCTGTCGTGTATCCACCTGGTTTGTCATTTTTCCACGTTTGTGTCGCTGAAGAATACCAAGGCTCAGTAGCTCCCCAAGCAAAATAATCACCATAATCATATTCATTTGTGGCAAGACCATTGGCTGTTAGGTTGGATTTGGCGAATATTAACCTATAGTTTTTTCCATTAATTTGAAACACTCCCATATCAAGCTCTTGACTTTTATCTACTATGCCACGCGAATTATATGTCCATTCCCCCAATTTTTTATCTGTTGTATCAAATATGCCTGTTGTCTCAAATTTGCCGATGTGTTTAAACTTACTACGATTAAACGTATTGCTTTTGGTGCTTGTTCGAGTGTAAACACAATATTCATCAGAGGCATGGAAACTAATGCTGAAACCTTTTGTCAAGGTTATAGGAGGAACTACAATAAAATACTGACCTTTTTTAAGATATTCTCCTTTAGCAGGTTTCAAAGTAATGGTCTTCGATTGGTTTGACGTAAAAGAGATTGAAGGAGCGCCATTGTTATAAGTTAATGTTCCTGTACCTGCAATATCTTCATTTGCAGTCAGCACTATCTTCTTGCAAGGAAACTCTATCTGTAACTTTATAAGACTTACGGCATTCTTGAAATCCAAATTATACTTTTTGTCTTTTGTCGATACAGCCATCATCAATGCTGCCTTTGGGTCGAAACTCCAAATAGTTGGAGTTTGTTCTGCAGGAAGAGTTATACCACTTACACTACCATCTTTTTCAAGTTTAGCTCCTTCTGTGTATGGATAAACAGCAGTGAAAGATGTTGCTTGTGACGAAGCAGTGCCAGAAAATTTTCCGTCTTCAACATCTTCTGTTAATGTAAACGTCCGGTTACCTTGACCATCAAATACACTAATCTTATCACCTGTCTGCCAATCGACACCAGTGCCAGGATTAAGAGCCGTACGAGTACCAACATTTGATTCTTGTGTGGCAGTGAAAGTCATTGGAACTAACTTGCTTTCTTCTTTGATTTCTGCCACTTCATCGTCTGACGATGAGCAACTTGCCATTGCCATCAGCATGGCAATGGACATAAAAGGTAGAATATATTTCTTCATTGTTCTAATATAATTATTATTCCCATTTAAAATCGTTTTCATAATCATATCTCTCTGTAGTAGCAACAGGATCCGCCAAAGATTCCACAACCAAGCGCACCGGGCGCACCGAATAACCGAAGTAGCGATCTTTTTTGGAGATCTCCTTATTGCCCTCATAGTAATTTAAATATAAGTACAGGGAATATGCGGAAGTTCTCGAGTTGGCTGTGCCTGACCAGTAGGAGCCGTAAGTACCGTCACAGCTGGGCCAAGATTTATAGAATTCGCCAGTTACAGGCAAGAAGATAGTTCCTGTTTCACTTTTTTTGCTTTTCACTTGGTAGCCATTGTATTCTGCTTTTTTAGTCTTAGTCCATTCGTACTTTGAAGACTCAAACAATTTATCCCAAATCTCTTTTGTTGGTATCTGCCAGTCACCTTTAAGTATCTGACGAGCGGCATCGTGCTCCATAGCAAGTTTTTCGCCATCATTAATGTATTGGTTGCAATACCAGTTATTACCATCTCTAAATGGAACAGTTGCCCAATCGTAAACTGTGGCATTTTTGGTGTTCTCCCAAGCCGTTGGTGAAACTTGAACTTTATATCCTGTGCCAGTACGAGAATATTGCGTACACCAAGGCTCAGTAGCTCCCCAAGCAAAATAATCACCAAAATCATATTCATTTTCAGCAAGACCATCTTTTGTGAGGTTGGATTTGGCGAAGATTACTCGATAATTCTTATCACCAATTGTAAACACTCCCATATCAACCTGTTTGTCCGCTGTCACTTTACCATTTTGTGATAACGTCAATTTCAACTTATTATCTGTTCTTGAAAACTCACCGAGATTAATGATAGTATTTCTCTTAAATGTAATATTATTAGATCCTGTGCGAGTGTAAACATCACCGGTGGTGTCAGTGAACGAAATACTCCAACCTGCGGAGAGTGTTACGGCAGGAACAGCTATGTAATAAACCGTGTTCGCAGTAATGTTTCCCGATAGTGTAATGGATGTTGATTGGTCTGAGGTAAATGCTATCGACGGCATACCATCGCCGTATGAGAGACTACACATTCCTGCAAGATATTCAGTTGGATTAGCTGCCTGCAACACAATCTTGCTGCAAGCAAACCTTGGTTTCACCTTCACATAACCAACGGCATTTTTGAATTCCAAAGTTGTGTTGTCGCTCTTTGCCATCATTAATGCAGCTTCCTTATCGAAGCTATTGGCGGTAGCGGTTTGAGTGGCAGGAAGGGTTACGTTTGTAACATCATTGCCCGAAAGAGAAGCATTTTCCTGATACGGATAAACGGCTGTATAAGAAGTTGATTGTCCTGCCTTACCTGAAAACTTACCCGATGTACTTCCAGCACCGTCAGTTAGCGTAAACTGATTATTTTTCGTCCCATCGAAGATGCTTATTTCGTCTTCTGATTCCCAGTGAATATTGGTACCGCTTAGTATAGCCCTAGTGCTTGCCTCATTACCTTCTTGCGTTGCAGTAAAGGTCATTACCTTTGTCGTACTCTCGTTTTCAATTGTAGTGTTGTTGTCCTCCGACGAACATGACGCAAAGGACACGATGGCTGCAAAAGCCATCATGGATTGAATATATTTCTTCATTTTCATTCTTTTTACCATCTATATTCTTCTTCACCAAGTGTTTCTGTTTCTCCTTGTCCACTTCCCGCTAAGATCTGTGTCCTGCTGATTTCATAAACCGTCATAATAGGAGATTGATAGAATTTCTTTTCTTTTTTTTCCATTTTTGTGTTTCTTGATTCGCTGTAGCCTATAGGTTCTCGGAGTCGGCTGGTTAATGATTAATTAATAAAGGTGAACCTATTAATGAAAAAGCGTGGAACCTGACACTTGCCTGTTCCACTTCTCGAGGTTCTGGTTTACCTGATTTCGAGAAGTCAGAAACAAAGCGCATGAAGACGCTTTCCCATAAATAGAGACAAATGCGGAGCCAAACTCTATTGGCTCAGAAACCCAAGCGAGTTGGGCAACTTGCAAATGTCGGTGCAAAATTAGTGATGAAACTGCCAAACTTTTCGGCAACTTTTTTGCTTGGTTTCCCATCCTACCCTCCTCGCGCGACGACGGCGCGAGGAGGGAGGGGGAATGGGGTGATTCATATACACAGGGCTCACGCCCTGTGCTGAGTTTTCTTTATTTTGCAACCAAGCACCGTAAGCCCGTGTTGCTATAGTTGTAGTTCCTCTACTTTGTAGAAGTCAAGGCCAGCAACGCGATGGTTGCTTTACTCCTATTGGTTGTTGTATTCAATTGTAGCTGGGCCTGATTGCCATTGCTCTGGAAGGTATCCTTCCTTCTTTATTCCATCATAAACCTTTTGACTTGCAAGTTTCAATGTCCTACTTTGTGCACTTGTTCCTGCATTATCCAACCAATTTTTCAAGCAAGATCTAGCGGAATAAGTTGTTGCAAGCATTGTAACTTTCGAAAGATTACTGCAGCCGTTGAACATATCTCTATAACAAAGCGTGACAAGTGTGGTTGCAGGAAGCTCTGGAGCTGTTGTCAAACTTGTGCAGCCGTTGAACATATCTCTATAACATTGACTGGCAAGTGTGGTTGCAGGAAGCTTTGGAGCTGTTGTCAAACCTGTGCAGCCGTAGAACATTGCATAATAACAATTAACGGCAAGTTCCATACTGGGCAGATCTGGAGCAGATTTCAAGTTCGTCATAGAGTAGAAAAATTTCCTAAACTTGGCTTTGGATGTGTTTGCACAATAATAGTTTTCATAATCTATTAATGTACGTATGTCACCTGTGCAATTGACTTCAACATTGTCGTTTCCGAATTTGAACATTGGATCAGTAGTAGTAGTTGGCGCATAATAATTTCCTTGACCTCCTTTAGCCCTCAAACGGAGATCCCCATTGCTACCGCCAAAGGATACAGATTGTACTATATTAAAATTCTTCCACTGGCCGCCATGTACTGAATATTCAAGGTATTCATTAGCATCCAGATGTGCTTGACCATAATAATCATAATACCTGAATGTCTGTTTTTCATCAGCAGTAAAAGTGATGTAAGGAATTGTGCTTTCACTTACTTCTGTTGCGCCCTCCATTTTTCCAAGATTCCACAAGTCGTTTCTATTCAATGTGAATGAAGAGTTTTTCTGCTTAAAATATTTTTTTGTAGTGTCGTCTTTGGGTTTCAGAGTTACACTAAAGCCATACTCAAATGTTCCGGGAAGGAGCAGGATGTAGTAATCTTTGTTAGCTGTAATAGTACCTGTAAGTCTCACCTCACGACTCCCGTTAGTAATACTGATTGAAGGAGTGCCGTCGTCACTTATAGCCACGTCGAATTTTCCTGCCAGCGCATCTGTTGACTTGTGAGCTGTGACAACAATCTCTGAGCAGTCGAAAGTTGGTGTCACCTTAAAGTAGGCAACAACATTTTTGAATGGCAAATTGGTGCCATTGCTCTTTGCAACCATTATTGCTGCCTTTGGGTCGAAACTACCTTCAACGGCTTCTTGCTCTGCTTTTAGTTCGACACCTGAGAACTGGTTGCCAGAGAAACTGACGCCGTTTTGGTTTGGATAGATGGCATAATAAGTCGCACTTTCAGAAATTTCTCCATTGAAAGTGGCTTTTGTTGTTCCTTGTCCAGCCGTTAATGTAAAATCCTTGGTTTCAGTTCCATTAGTTACCTTAATTACATCACTCTCTGACCAATGTATTTTTGTTTTCCCGCCTTCAGTACCAATGGCAGTACGAGTAGCACTGCCATTCTCTTGCGAGGCAGTGAATGTCATTTTCACGCTTTTATTATTGTCACCAAGATTCTCTGTGAAGAAATCTTCTGACGACGAGCACGATGCCAACGCAAGAATACCTGCGATGGCTAATACTGATTTCATAATCTTTTTCATTTTTCCTATTGTTTAATAGTTGCTGAATGGATCGCCCTTATCTTCTGGGGTTTCCGTTTCACCACTTCCCGCCAAAATCTGTGTCCTGCTGATTTCATAAACCGTCATAATAGGAGATTGATAGATTTTCTTTTCTTTTTTTTCCATTTTTGTGTTTCTTGATTC
>SAMEA104315433__coassemble_762_pt1 | contig 14112 bp, 14 predicted proteins | sample SAMEA104315433__metabat2_high_PE_020 | metagenome-assembled genome bin SAMEA104315433 (sample SAMEA104315433) | gut metagenome | biome: Monkey gut; feature: monkey-associated habitat; material: faeces | place: China | collected 2013 | reverse complement strand
AGCTGTTGAAGCCCACCACACTCATAGGGGCAGACATCAGCGAGGGCATGATGGAAATCGGGCGTCAGAAAGTGGAGCAGGAAGGACTGCAGGACATCATCTCGTTTCACAAAGAAGACTGTCTGCACCTCTCCTACGACAGCGATACCTTCGATGCTGTGACGGCAGCCTTCGGCATCCGTAACTTCGCAGACCTCGACCAAGGACTCCGAGAGATCTGCAGGGTATTGAAACCCGGTGGCCATCTGAGTATCGTGGAACTCACCACTCCCGTGGCATTCCCCATGCGCCAACTCTTCCACCTCTACTCCCATACCGTGCTCCCCCTCTATGGCAGACTCATTTCTAAAGACAGTTCCGCCTATTCGTACCTCACCCGTACGATCGAGGCATTCCCACAGGGAGAACAGATGGTAGAAATACTGAAGAAAGCAGGATTTACCGAAGCCTCCTTCCGACGACTGACCTTCGGCATCTGCACCATGTATCAAGCAACGAAATAGAACAATACATAGACAAATGGATAAATACGGACTCATCGGCTATCCCCTTGGCCACTCCTTCTCCATCAGCTATTTCAATCAGAAATTTGCTGATGAAAGCATCGATGCGGTTTATGAGAACTTTGAAATTCCGACCATTGACTCACTTCCCGAAGTACTCGACTCCAACCCGAACCTCAAAGGACTCAATGTGACCATCCCCTATAAAGAGAAGGTCATCCCCTTTCTGGACACCATCTCTCCAGAGGCACGCGCCATCGGAGCCGTCAACGTGATACGGGTGACACACACGGGGAAAGAGATCACGCTGAAGGGTTATAACTCAGACGTGATAGGATTCACGAAGAGTATAGAACCCATGCTCGACAAGAAATGGCATAAGAAAGCCCTTATCCTCGGTACAGGAGGAGCGTCGAAGGCCGTCAACTACGGGTTGCATAACCTTGGACTTGAGACCGTGTTTGTCAGCAGATACGAGCGCCCCGACACGATACAGTATGAACGCATCACCCCTGATGTCATCAAAGAATATAATGTGATCGTCAACTGCACCCCTGTGGGCATGTATCCCAAGGCCGAGGCCTGTCCGATGCTGCCCTATGACGCGATGGACAGCCACACCATCCTCTATGACCTCATCTACAATCCCGACGAGACCCTCTTCATGAAGAAAGGAGCAGCGCGAGGAGCCAATGTGAAGAACGGCCTGGAGATGCTCCTGCTGCAAGCTTTTGCCAGTTGGGAGTTCTGGCACGAGAAATAAGACAACCACCTATTTAAATATTAGATTATGGACAACAGATATATGATGCGCGGTGTCAGTGCCGCCAAAGAAGATGTTCACAACGCCATTAAGAACATCGACAAAGGAGTCTTCCCACAGGCTTTCTGTAAAATCATCCCCGATATATTAGGAGGGGATCCCGAATACTGTAATATCATGCACGCAGACGGTGCAGGAACGAAGTCATCACTCGCCTACCTCTATTGGAAGGAGACTGGTGACCTCAGTGTTTGGAAGGGTATCGCACAGGATGCCATCGTGATGAATACCGACGACCTGCTCTGCGTAGGAGCCGTTGACAACATCCTGGTGAGTTCGACCATCGGACGCAACAAGAAACTCGTTCCCGGTGAGGTCATCTCCGCCATCATCAACGGCACCGACGAACTCTTGGGAGAGTTGCGTGAGATGGGAATCGGCATCTATCCCACAGGTGGTGAGACAGCCGATGTGGGCGACCTGGTGCGCACCATCATCGTGGACTCTACCGTCACCTGCCGCATGAAGCGCAGCGATGTCATCGACAATGCCAATATCCGTCCCGGTGATGTCATCGTAGGACTGTCGTCAACAGGCCAAGCCACCTACGAGAAGCGTTACAACGGCGGTATGGGCAGTAACGGACTGACGTCAGCACGCCATGATATGTTTGCCAAATACCTGGCAGAGAAATACCCAGAGAGTTTCGACCATGCCGTACCCGACGAACTCGTCTATAGCGGTAAATACCAACTGACCGACGCTGTAGAGGGATCCCCTGTGGATGCCGGACAGCTCGTGCTCTCCCCCACCCGCACCTATGCTCCTGTCATCAAGAAGCTCCTTGATGAGTTGCGCCCAGAGATACACGGCATGGTACACTGCACCGGTGGGGCCCAGACCAAGGTATTGCATTTCGTGAGCGACAACTGTCGTGTAGTGAAAGACAATATGTTCCCCGTCCCCCCATTGTTCCATGCCATCCACGAATGTTCAGGCACCGACTGGCGTGAGATGTATCAGGTATTCAATATGGGACACCGTATGGAGATCTACGTACGTCCAGAAGTGGCAGAACGCGTCATCGCCATCAGTAAGTCGTTTAACATCGACGCACAGATCGTGGGCCATATCGAAGAAGGTCAGAAGAGTCTTACTATACAATCAGAATTCGGAACATTCAACTACTAAATGGAAAGTAACAGCATATTACAGAAACTCGACGGACTAGAGGCACGTTTTGAGGAAGTGTCAACACTCATCACCGACCCTTCTGTCATTGCCGACCAGAACCGTTTTGTCAAGCTCACCAAGGAATACAAAGACTTGGGAGATATCATGGATGCCCGCAAGCGTTATATCGCCTGTCTGAACAGTATCAAGGAAGCCAAGGATATCCTTGCCAATGAGGACGATGCGGAAATGAAGGAAATGGCACGTGAGGAACTCTCGGAGAACGAGCGCCTCCAACCCCAGTTGGAAGAAGAGATCAAGATCGCCCTCATCCCGAAAGATCCGGAAGATGCCAAGAATGTGCAGATGGAGATCCGCGCAGGAACAGGAGGTGATGAGGCAGCCCTCTTTGCCGGTGACCTCTTTAAGATGTACAAGAGCTATTGCGACTCGAAGGGATGGAACCTCTCCATCACCTCGGTATCGGAAGGTGCAGTAGGCGGTTTTAAGGAAATAGACTTTGCCGTGAGCGGTGCTGATGTCTATGGTACGCTGAAATACGAATCAGGTGTACACCGCGTGCAACGTGTACCAGCTACCGAGACCCAGGGTCGTATGCATACCAGTGCCGCCACTGTTGCCGTACTCCCCGAAGCCGATAAGTTTGAAGTACATATCAACGAAGGAGAGATCAAATGGGACACCTTCCGCAGTTCCGGTGCAGGAGGACAGAATGTGAACAAGGTAGAATCGGGTGTGCGTCTGCGTTATATGTGGAAGAATCCGAATACCGGTGAGACCGAAGAGATCCTCATCGAGTGTACGGAGACCCGTGACCAGCCTAAGAACAAAGAGCGTGCGTTGTCGCGCCTCTATACCTTCATCTACGATAAGGAGCATCAGAAATATGTGGATGACATCTCATCACGTAGAAAATCGCTTGTCTCTACCGGAGACCGTTCTGCCAAGATCCGTACGTATAACTTCCCACAGGGTCGTGTCACCGACCACCGTATCGGTTATACGACACACGACCTGCAGGGATTCCTCGGCGGTGACATCCAGGCGATGATCGATGCCCTCACCGTGGCAGAGAATGCCGAGCGCATGAAGGAGAACGAACTCTAAATCAATAAACTCTAAATCAACAATAACATGGGACTGTTTTATACCAGACGAAACGACGAGAAGGATGACAACAAGAAGACTGTTGCCACCGAGGAATTCGTGAACCTCATAACCTCTATGAAACGTACAACAGACCAGCAAAAAGAACCTCCAAAAACAGAAACAAAAAAATAGATTATGAACAGACAGCAACTCATCGAACAGATCAAGACGAAGAAGTCTTTCCTCTGTGTAGGTCTCGACACAGACTTGAAGAAAGTGCCACAACATATTCTTAATGAGGAAGATCCTATCTTCTCGTTCAACAAAGCCATCATCGATGCCACAGCCCCCTGCTGTGTGTCATACAAGCCCAACCTAGCCTTCTACGAAGCTTTTGGTGTGAAGGGTTTGATATCGTTTGAGAAGACCGTGAAATACCTCAAGGAGAACTACCCCCATCATTTCATCATCGCTGATGCGAAGCGTGGTGATATCGGCAACACCTCTGCGATGTATGCGCGTACCTTCTTTGAGGAGTATGACATCGACTCGCTGACGGTGGCTCCCTACATGGGTGAAGACAGTGTGACTCCCTTCCTCGGTTATGAGGGTCACTGGGTTATCCTGTTGGCGCTGACCTCCAACAAGGGTTCTCTCGATTTCCAAATGACGACCGACGAACAGGGTGAGCGTTTGTTTGAGAAAGTATTGAAGAAGAGTCAGCAGTGGGGCACGAAGGATAATATGATGTATGTGGTGGGTGCCACCCAGGGTCGTATGTTTGAAGACATCAGAAAACTGGCTCCGGAGCATTTCCTGTTGGTTCCCGGTGTTGGTGCTCAGGGCGGTAGTCTGGAGGAGGTTTGTCGCTATGGTATGACCAGCGACTGTGGCTTATTGGTGAACTCGTCACGTGGCATCATCTATGCCTCAACGGGTAGCGACTTCGCTGAGGTTGCTGGCCAAAAGGCCAAGGAGCTCCAAGAGCAAATGGCTGTACAGCTGCAATCTGCCGGAGTCATCTGAAATCTCACACAGAATCATCGGATCATCGGAATTTAAACGGATGTTAAACGGATGGTTTGGGGTTGCTTCGCAAGATGTTTTGGAGTAGCAACTATAATCTTTAACTAAAATCTTTGACCAAAATGCGCAACAGTACGTTGCTCTATGGGAGGGATTTATGGGGGATCGCCTTACAGGCTCGAAATCCTAACTAAAATCTTAACAAAAAATCTTTTACCTATAACCCATAACCTCTAAACACTAAACACTCCTCCGTGTGGTCCGTGGATTATGAAAAACTGTGGGATTTTAGAAAGGAAGAGATGATGAGAACGAGAATCTATGAGCATGTGGTAGAGTTGCCCGATTTCCCCTGCAGGAAATATTTCCATAGCAGGCAATTGATGCAGATCTACGAAGACGCACAACGACAGAAACCCTATATGATCGTGGTGAGCGACGATGACGAACAGGTTGTCGCCCACCTACTCGCGGTGGTGCGCCAACACAGACTCTGGATACCACCGTTCCTCATGCAACACGCATGGATCATAGGAGAAGGGGAATATGAACGCGGTATCAACAACCGGGAGGAGGTGTTTGACATGATGGTCAGTGCACTCAAGAACAAACTGCAACACCAGGTGTTGTATTTTGAGCTGTTAGGTTTCGAGCAGAAGATGTTTGGCTATGGTGCCTTGCGGCGCATGGATTTCTTCCCTGTGAAATGGATGTCTGTGCATAACTCCCTCCACTCTGCCCCACCACAGGACCGTATCTCAGAACGCCTGCTACACCGTATAGAGAACGGTATCGCACGAGGTGCGGTGACCAAGAAGGTGGAGAATGACGAGGAATTCAATGCCTTCTTCAATCTCCTCAGTCAGTACAACTGGTTGAAGCCCTACCACTACCAACCACCAGCATCCTTCTTCCGTTCTCTGATGGATGACGGTCACTGTCAGATCTTCATCACCTTGTTTCATGGACATGTGATCGGTGCTGCGGTATGTATCTATTCTGAAAACGATGTGTATCTCTGGTATTCTGCTGCGCGTCGGAAATCGATGGCGCCACTGCATCCTCTCTCTGTGACGTTATGGAAGGCGATGACGGATGCCCACGAGGCGGGTTATGACCATGTGCGTTTCCTCAACGTAGGTATGCCGTTTCGTAGGAATCCCTATCGTGACTTCATCCTTCGGTTCGGTGGCAAGGAATGTAGCACCTACCGGTGGTTTCTGACTCCCATCAAATGGGTGAATCATTTCTTTACGTGGCTTTGGCGGATCATCGGAATTTAAACGGAATTTATACGGAATTTTTTTTGTTGCCTAAAGGCAAGATGTTTTGGAGCAGCGAAGACAGAGTGAGAGCGCGCTTTCACTATGCTGAGTCGTGACAAAACAAACCATAGGTAAATCTTTGGAGGAAATCTTTTTTAAAGAATGGCCTATGGCCAGAAATGATTTATTCACTCAGCCTCCGTAAACATAATCTTTAAGAATATGATTTTGGATACACAAGCAACGACGGGCTGAAGGCCCAATGGCTTCCTTAGCCCAGGGTAACACCCTGTGGACTTGATGTAACATATACACCTACGTCCTGTAAGGACAAAAGTAAAACCTGGGTAGGGTGATAGCAAAAATCTTTAAACAAAAATCCTAAACAAAATGCGCTCGAATACCTCGCTTTTGGGAAGGAATTTATTGGGGATCGCCTTACAGGCTCGAAATCTAAACCAAAATCTTAACAAAAATCTTTAACCATAATCTCTAAACTTTAAACTATAAACTATAACCTTAACGTTAACGCTAACCACTAAACACTAACCTATAACCTCTAAACACTAAACACTCCTCTGTGTGGTCCGTGGATAAAGTTAGTCAGATAATAGTAAGGTTTTGAACCAATCTTTCAATACCCCTTTATACTGATTCTGGGAATCGGCGACCAGGATAAGGACCTGACGACCGTCAGGGAGGCGTGGACCAAGACACATACCCTCGTAGTTCGCAATATGCTGGGTGGTGAGGTTCAACCGCGTGGTCCAAGAGTAGAGTAACTGTTTGGGGAGCACCGCGTCTTCCGCTGTATGGAGGGGATCAATCAGAAACAGGCGACAGGTCACAAAAGAGCCGATATAGTGTTGAGCCACAAAGAACTCACGTTCCAATACCAATAAGCGACCATCGGGAAGCACTGTCAGTGCAGACACACCATAGACATCGGTACCTCTGCGTTTATTGGTTTGTGGGGCATCCATCACATAGCGCCATTGCCCAGAACAGGTAAGACTGTCAGAGAACTGCAACAGGCGTTGTGAGGTCTCACCAGCGAGTGGAGCTTCTGTAACCGTCCAGAAATGGTGAGAGGCAGGGTGATAGGTCAGCGCCTCCAGACCTTGGTTGGCATGTGCCTGACGGATTACGGTGGGGATATCGAGGCGACGTCCAGTCAACTGTCCTGCAAGGGAATATTCCAGAACCGCATTATCGTGTTCACCACTGATGAACAGGGTGCTATCAGGAGTGAACAACGCAATCCCCTCTTCATCACGGTTGGGAATGGCAGAAGAACGGAAGCCCTCATGACGGACATCCGTGAGTTCACCAGAAACAGAGTCAACCATCATAGTAAAGACATGGAAGCCACTGGTAGCAGCCTTATCGTCAACCACAGCATATCGGTTGTTGCCCAATGGTGTTATCCCACTATAGTTACCCGGGGGTACAGATGAAGGGAAATGATGTTGCGGTAAGCCTTCAACCAGGATTGTTGTATCAGGCAATATCTGTGCTGTTACCTGATGTATGACGACCATCAGGAGCACAGCGATGACCAGCAACCGTTTATTCATAGTCATCGACCACACTATTGATGAAATCCATCATGGGTTTCGCCACTTTGAAGATTTCGATGGCGCGTTGCATCCAGTCGGGTTGAGCAAAGAAATCATCGTCAACACGTTGCCAGCAACAATAGTCTTTCTGACGCAGGTAGCGCAGGTAGGCATAGTCGCGTGGAAATCCCACAGGACATGTTTTCAGATGCGTCATACCAAACCCTTGCGCATCCTCCCAAGTGGCAGAATCGGGAGAACCAAAGAGATGTAGGAAGTCTGGATTCTCCACACAGCGCAGCCACTCCTCTTCATTGGCCATGATTTCATTGCGACATGCCGTCAGGATATTGGTAGGTAGCCAATAGGTGCCTACTGCCAATATACACTGTCCCGGTTCTATATGCACATAATAGCCGCCATGGAGAGATTTCTTGCCATGGGCAGAGATATACACGCAGAAATGGCGCTTATAGGGAGACTTATCAGGTGAGAAGCGCGTATCGCGATTGAAACGATAGACGCAGTCTTTCACAGAGAGGTGTGCTACGGTAGGATCGAAGGAAGCAATCTGTCGTATCAGTTGTGTAGCCTCCGTTTCAAACTCCTGTCGTGCAGTCTGATACTCGTTTTTATGTTCTTGAAACCACTGTCTGTTGTTATTGGCAGCAATAGCCTTGAGGAAGTCGTATATAAGGGTAGTATTCATAGAAAGTCATTTTTATAGTGCTACAATCTGTCGCTGTCGTACCGCCTCGAAGAGGAGGATGGCCGCAGAGACACTGACGTTAAGGGAGTCGAGGCGTCCCAACATAGGGATGCGGATATGTGCTGATGCCGCCTCCCGCCACTGTTGGGTGAGTCCTGTGGCTTCAGTTCCCATGACGATAGCAGTAGGCTGTTGCATATCGACATCATAATAGAGGTGGGAATCCTGCAGTTGTGCTGTCAGAATCTGTATGTTTCTATCTTTCAAGAACTGGATACATTCCTCTGACGAGCAGGCAACGGTCGGTACGGTGAAGATTGCCCCGATACTGCTGCGTATCAGATTAGGGTTGTGGAGGTCTGTCAGTGGATCGCAGACGATCACCGCGTCAGCCTGTGCAGCATCAGCAGAACGGAGTACCGCTCCGAGGTTGCCAGGCTTCTCTACGCGTTCTAAGATGACGAGTAATGGTGATGAAGACAGTGTCAGTTCGTTCAGCGTCAGTGGTTTGTCGAAGACCACGGCAACGACTCCCTCTGTAGATCCTCGGTATGCGATTTTCTCATAGACCTTAGGTGTCACGATGAAGAGGTGTGGTGCAGATGGTCTGGTGTCATTTGCTAACTCAGGGCACAGGAAGACGGACTCTATCTGATAGCCAGCCTCCTGACAGTGTTGTAGTTCGCGGAGTCCCTCAACGACGAAGACGCCTTGTTTGCGGCGTTCTGATGATTTCTGTTGTAGGAGAACCAGTCGTTTGACCTGTGGGTTCTGAAGACTTGATATTACTGTTTCGTTCATCATATTTATTCTTTGTTTTGATGCTGTTTGTGGTGCATCATCGCACTGAATGGGTTTTGATTTGCAAAGTTACGACTTTCTTCGACAAATGTCGCACGGATCACCGGAAATTTATCCACGGAGGGCACTCTAAATAATCCACGGAGGGCACTCTGAATAATCCACGGAGCACACGGATGACACGGATCATCGGAATGTTTTCGTTAAGCCATGAGCAGAATAAAGCTCGCTTTAATTATGCCGTGGCGAGAAAACAAAGGCGTAGCCAATTTAGACGGAATTAATACGGATGTTTTTTTAGTTGCCTGAAGGCAAGAAATCTTTGGGGGAAATCTTCTTTAAGATGTTGCTTCGCAAGAAATATTGTGGATTCGCAGTTTATCTCCAAACAAAATCTTTAACAAAAATATTTGACCAAAATGCGCAACAGTACGTTGCTTTGCAGGAGGGGTTTCTTGGGGATCGCATCGGAGATGCTCGAAATCTAAACTAAAATCTTAACAAAAATCTTTAACCTATAACCTATAAACAATAAACACTCCGTGTCCTCCGTGTGCTCCGTGGATTTTTTGGGGTTAGTGTTAGTGTTAAGGTCAAGGTTAGCGTTAAGGTTATACAGTATAGTGTTAAACTTTGAAAAGTGTATGACGGAAATCAAAATTATTTCTTAACTTTGCAGTATCAATTCCAAGACTCATGACAGAACAACAGCAAGACAAGCAATGGGGAGGGCGCCGGAAAGGTGCAGGGCGCCCACCAACGGACAGTAAATCATTTACTTTCCGTGTACCAGGCGACGTAGCACATATCATTGATTCACAGGAGAATAAAACAGAATTTATCAAGCGTTGCATCATCAGAAGCATACAGGGAGACGAGGCATCCGCCAATACCTTGTCGTGGGGTAACGTATATCCCGCTACTCGTCTCAAAGAGATGCACGTGCCTTTCTTCGATGTGCGTATTGTGGCAGGGTTTCCCCTACCCCTCGACAACGACGAGCGCAGTCAGGACATTGACCTGCTGAAGATGTTGTGTGCCAATCCAGAGGCCTGTTATCTGATTCGTGTCAAAGGGCGTTCGATGATTGATGCCGGTATTATGGATGGCGATATTGTCATTGTGGATAAGAGCAACCGCACCCCGTCTCCTTCGGAAGTTGCAGTATGTGAACTGAATGGTGAATACACCCTCAAGCGTTTTGAACGCCGTGGTGACACCGGTTGGCTGATTCCTGCCAATCCCGACTATCCAGAGATAGAGATCACCCCCAATGATTCATTCAGTATTTGGGGCACCGTCACCTACATTATCCACAAGCCCCATTGAGACCATGTATGCCCTGGTAGATTGCAACAGTTTTTTTTGTTCAGTAGAACGTGTATTCCATGCTGGTTTGCGCCACAAGCCCCTGGTGGTCTTGTCGAGCAACGATGGCTGTATTGTGGCGCTCACCCCTGAAGCCAAAGCCATTGGTCTTCATCGTGGTGACCCGATATTCCAGGTGGAAGACATTGTGAAGGCCCATCATGTAGAAGTGTTTTCAGGTAATATGTATCTCTATGCCGCCATGAGCAAGCGTATCACCAGTATCTTACGCCATTCCATCCATCAGGTGGAGAACTACAGTATCGACGAGAGTTTCTGTAATCTAACAGGCTACGGAGGTCATTTCGACCTTGTCGGTATGATGCGCGACATAGGACGTAAGATTCAACTATGGACAGATATTCCTGTCAGCATTGGCATTGCCCCTACTAAAACATTGGCCAAGATGGGCAGTAAGTTTGCCAAGCAATATCGTGGTTACAAAGGCGTATGTCTCATTGAGAGTACCGCACAGCGTCGTAAGGCCCTGTCGATGTTCGACCTTTCTGATGTTTGGGGCATAGGGCGTCATACCCTTGAGTGTCTCAACTATCACGGCATCAGTACGCCATTGGAGTTTGCAGACAAGAGTGAGGCATGGGTGAAGTCACATTTACACAAGCCAGGAGTACAGACATGGCTTGAACTCAATGGTATTCCTGTTATCGATACGTCAGAGGTTGTGCGCAGAAAGACCATCTGCACCAGTCGTAGCTTTGGTGATATGGTCAGCGACCTTGCTTCCTTAAAGGCTGCAGTAGCCTCTTTTTCTGCCAGTTGCGCCAATAAGTTGCGTGCAGACGGATCGGCAGGCAAGACGGTGAGTGTATTTCTTTATAGTAACAGGTTTCGTGAAGATCTTCCGCAATACAACAATACTGCATCGGTGTCTTTGTTACTCCCCACATCGGACACCATGGAACTGACTCAAGCAGCTCTACGCGTGCTTTCAGCCATCTATCATCCCGATATCCTTTACAAGAAGGCTGGTGTTATCATCAGTGATATTGTGTCAGCGACTCCTATGCAGACCGACCTTTTTGATACGATTCATAATCGTCAAGAGCGCAACAGTCTGATGAACACGACAGACCGCCTTAACCACCGTTATGGATTGAAAGCCATTCGATTGGCAGTGGAAGGTACGGAACGGCAAGCCTGGATGGTGAAATCTGATCACCGTAGTCCTAACTATCTCACTGACATCACTCAACTCCTTACTATCCGCATCTGAAATGTCACACGGATATCACGGAAATCAATCATCGGATCATCGGAATTTAAACGGATTTAGACGGATGGTTTGGGGTTGCCTGTCGGCAAGATGTTTTGGAGTAGCGAAGACAGAGTGAGAGCTCGCTTTCACTATGCTGAGTCACGACAAGACAAACCATAGGTAAATCTTTGAGGAAATCTTCTTTAAAGAATGGCCGGGGGGCCAGAAATAATCTATCAGTCAGCCTCCACAAATATAATCTTCAACTATAATCTTTGACGAAAATGCGCTCGAGTACCTCGCTTTTGGGAAGGGTTTTATTATGGATCGCATCGGAGATGCTCGAAATCTAAACTAAAATCTTTAACTATAATCTCTAAACACTAAACAACAACCTATAACCCATAAACACTAACCTATAAACACTAACCTATAAACACTAAACACTCCGTGTTAGAGTGTGTTCCGTGGATTTTTTTGATTTTCCTTTAATTTTTTTTCTTTGTTTCTGTGATTTTTTGTACTTTTGTGTGATTTATATAAAAAAGGCAATGAAACCACAATAACAATAAAACTTAAAACAAGAAAATGAAAAAGAACATCAATTTGGTCGTGAGTATTGTCATGACTGTGGTGTCAATGACCCTCTTGACATCCTGTGAAAAAGAATTCTCTGAGGTAACCCCAGTTAACCCAGAAAGTAGTTTGACTGTTACCACTCGCTCGGAGAGTGGGGCTGAAGAAGTGGCGTATCCTGTAGCTGTTTATCTGTTTGATGCCAACAAGGCGTGTATTGACTTTCGGCGTATCGAATCTGCTGACGCGAGTGTTGTCTATGACTTGGTAGAAGGTGTGTATGATGTGTATGCCTTCGGAGGTGTAGCAGAGGGGAAATATACGTTGCCCAGTGTGAAAGAGGCTACACTTGAGTCTGTGATTGCCTTGCAAGACGGACAAGAGCATGGGGACTTGATGAGGGCAAACAGTTCGGTGACAACGACGAAAGGAGAAGCTAACACTATCAACCTGTCGATGAATCGCTGTGTGTCGAAGATTGAATCTATCGTCATCAAACAGGTTCCTGACGATGTCACTGCTGTGAGTGTGACGCTGTCGAAGACGTATAAGAGTATGGCTTTTGACGGTACAATGAAAGATGTGAATATTGAAGTGATCACACTGGAAAAATCTGGTACGGAATCGGGTACATGGGAGTTGAAAACTCCAAGACACGTGTTGTTTAATGTTGCTGAATCTGCCTCTGTGAAGATTAGTATGACAACGAATGGAAATGCTAAAGGTTATACCTATCAGTTGACCGATAAATGGAAAAGCAACTATCTATATACTATTAATGCTACCTATACCGAGAAACAAAATTTTCATGTGACGGGTACTATCACGGGGGCTACATGGCAGGGTACTGAGGATATCGTCTTTAACTTCGATGAGACCAATACTCAGGATGGAGGATCTGGTCCTACTATCAATGAAACAGCTCCTGAGGTTGGTACCCTTTATAAAGGGTGTTATGTGTTGAGTCGCACCGAAGAAAGTAATGCTATCAAGGTGTTGCTGTTGCATCCGAATGAGGTTTATGGATTATATGCGAATAAAAGTATGACTAATTCTGAATTGAAAGCTGCAATTGATAATGCGATTACCGGAAGGTTGGCTATGGATGAGATTGGCAATTGGCGTTTGCCAAATGAAGAAGACGTAGAAATACTATGTACAAATCCTAGAGTGATAAGTGATGCTATGCCTGAACCTAAGTTTGGTTATAATCATTTTCATTTCTATCTTACTAATGATAATGTTATAAGGTTGTTTGATCCAGAAACTAAAGTTAAAGTAGATGTGTCTGTGCCTGGTATAAATACCGAACGAAGGTTGCGTCCTGTTGCTGTTGTACGGTTTGCAAAATAATAATTTGAGAATAATGATGATGCGTCCGGGTGATATACTTGGGCGCATTTTTTATGTTGTCACAGAAATCAATCATCGGATCATCGGATCATCGGAATTTAGACGGAATTTAGACGGATTTTTTGGGGGGTTGCTTCGCAAGATGTTTTGGAGTAGCGAAGACAGAGTGAGAGCGCGCTTTCACTATGCTGAGTCACGACAAAACAAACCATAGGTAAATCTTGGAGGAAATCTTTGTTAAAGTATTGCGCGAGCGCAAGAAATCTGTTTAAGTTCCGTTTAAGATCCGATGATAAAAAAAACTTGATGGAAACCAAAATCTTTAAACTAAACACTCCGTGTTCTCGTGTGATCCGTGGATTTTTAGTTGCCTACGGCAAGAAATCTTTGGGGGAAATCTTTAATAAAATATGGCCTATGGCCAGAAATTATTCATCAGAATTTAGACGGAAATATAATCTTTAACTAAAATCCTAAACAAAATGCGCTCGAGTACCTCGCTTTTGGGAAGGGTTTTATTATGGATCGCATCGGAGATGCTCGAAATCTAAACAAAAATCTTTAACTATAATCTTTTTCCGTGTGATCCGTGGATTTTTAGTTGCCTACGGCAAGAAATCTTTGGAGGAAATCTTTTTAAAGAATGGCCTATGGCCAGAAATTATTCATCCTCTATAACCTATAACCACT
>SAMEA104315433__coassemble_547_pt1 | contig 17173 bp, 9 predicted proteins | sample SAMEA104315433__metabat2_high_PE_020 | metagenome-assembled genome bin SAMEA104315433 (sample SAMEA104315433) | gut metagenome | biome: Monkey gut; feature: monkey-associated habitat; material: faeces | place: China | collected 2013 | reverse complement strand
GTGCGCCTGACAGGACTCGAACCTGCACGTCGGAAACACTAGATCCTAAGTCTAGCGCGTCTACCAATTCCGCCACAGGCGCATTTCGGCTGCAAAATTAGTAAAAAAGATGCGAACTGCAAAAGGAATATCCGTTTTTCTTTCTATTTGTGCATGATATTGGTATGGAATACACTTTATACCGAAAAGGGAAACGCATGATAGCCCAAAGGGAATACACCTTATACTAAAAACAGAGGAATGAATCAAACCCAAATCGGCATGGTGACCAACTTGGGTTTAATTCACATCATGGATAGAGGCAGAGACGGATGCCGTTGCCATACAGACGGTCTGTCTCTACCATGGGTTTCTACCGTCAATATTCCATCGAGAACGATATGCCACGACGCATCATGTCATTAGCCAATGGACGCATGCGCTGGAGGAACGACTCCCATGAGCGGTTTTCCTGCTGACTCCATCCAGCCTCTGCCAATGCTATGGCACGGGGATAAGCCTGATAATAGATGCGCTCAGGTGTTGTGATACATTCACTCCAAAGCGTTCCAGCCACACCAAACAAGTTGTTCTCTTCAAACTTCTTATCGTGTCCCCATGCAGGATCAAGACTATAAGTATCCTTGAGTGTAGTCGTCGGCATACCCCAGTTGACTTCAGGCATATCGCCCTTAGCCATTGGATAGTCGAAATAGCAATGTTCTCCAGGACATAGCATGATGCGAGCATTGTTTTCCACAGCAGCTTGAAGCGCCTTTTCGGTCAGTCCGTCGCGCCATGCAAAGGTGACACAGCCAGGTTGTATTTTCTTGAAATAGGTCTCATACCAGAACATCGGAGTCTTATGGTAAGTATCGCGCAGCAATTCGATCATACGGTCGAAGAGATATCCTTGCAACTTCCAGTTCTCCGAGCGGTCGGTAGTTGTGATGCCGAGTTTTCTCTTCAATGCCTGACATTTAGGACAGTCGGTCCAGTTGTCGAGCGCAGCCTCATCACCACCCAGATGGATGTATTTAGATGGGAAGATATCGACAAGTTCTTTAAACACATTTCCCAAAAACTCGTATGTAAACTCGTTGCCAGGACACAACAGTTCGTTGGACACACCACATGTGGTACGTATAGGTACCTGACGCTGATGGCATGTAAGTTCAGGGAACACGCTGATGGCAGCCGCCTCATGACCAGGCATTTCTATCTCCGGAACGATATCCACATGATATTTAGCTGCATATTCCACCAGTTCTCGCATTTGCTCCTGGGTGTAATATCCCTTATAGGGTGCCATGATATCATCCTGTCCCCACTGCGACGAAGCCTGTTGGGTCAGTTGCGGATATTTCTTAATCTCGATGCGCCATGCCTGATCGTCCACCAGATGTATATGGAGCGCATTGAGTTTATAGCGTGCCATTTCAGGAATGAACGCTTTGAGTTCGTCAAACGGAATGAATGTGCGTGCAGGATCAACCATCAGTTCGCGCACATGTGTGCGTGGTGCATCTTTAATAGTGAGATGTGGAATAGCGTCAACACACTCCTTGACGCCCGAACCACGTAGTATTTGGTCGAGTGTCATCAGTCCCCAGAACACGCCACGTGGTGTTTTTCCCTTCACACACACGCCTTCTGCATCGACTGTCATAGTGTATGCCTCATCATCGTCGAGTGATGTGTCGAGAGCCAAACAGAGTTGTATGCCGCGCTGCCTACTGTTCACAATATTGCCGATGCGACTGGTGAGCATCTCGCGAGCCTGTTCCACCTCATTATTCAATGCAGTGCCGTTTCCATCCATCTTATCCACTACGATATGCCATGCCGTATGCACAGGCAATGCCTTGGCACGCATCTGCACATTGATTTCCTGTGGCATAGGGGCAATGCACTGTTTCGGATTGCCCACTTCCTTAGCATATGCAGGCGCTGTATAGAATCGGCTCCATCCTGTAGCTTTTCTATAAGCCTTCTCACTGCCTTTCGGCACTATCAGCTGTACGCTTCCCGGCACGATACCATAGAATGAAGAAACTTCAGCCTTGGGTGGCACTTTAGCATTGACCTTCACGGTTTTCAATCCCGACAGTTGTGAGAAGGCATACTCGCCGATGGTTGGATTACCCTCAATAGTCAGTTCGGCAACTGCTTTGCATCGCGAGAAGGCCGCATCGCCAATATGTTCCACGGTAGTGGGAATAGTGATACGCTGCAATTTGTCGCAAGCAAAGAATGCCTGAGTGCCGATGGTTTTGAGTATTTTCGGCAGTGTGATGTTCACGAGTTGATGTCGCGAATGGAATGCATTCTTGGGGATTTCGGTGCTTTGTGCATCACCGAGATCGATAGTGCGCACTTGGAAACAGAGGTCGCGCATCTGCCGATAGTCACCGTTGGCGCTGGCAGAGAGTCTGCCGGTAAGTTTCAAACTGACAGCCATCGCCTTCTGTTCAGGTTTCAGACTGTCCATACGTTCCACGGTCTGTGCCGACACCATCATAGACAGGAGTGCCGACACAGATAATAAAATTGTTTTCTTCATGTATTATTCAGTTGTTTGATGTTTTTTGATTGATCAGTCCATAGGTCATGCTGCGGCAACACGCCGTTACAGGAATATGATGGTCAGTCCTGCCATCACGATACTTACCATCGACATGAGCTTGATAAGAATATTGAGCGAGGGACCAGAGGTATCCTTGAATGGGTCGCCCACGGTATCGCCAACAATGGTTGCCTTGTGGTTCTCACTGCCCTTTCCGTCGAAATGGCCCTCTTCTATCATCTTCTTGGCATTGTCCCATGCCCCACCAGAGTTGGACATAAACACGGCAAGGGTGAAACCAGCAGCAAGTCCGCCAGTGAGCAGACCGAGCACACCAGCCACACCAAGCACAAGACCCACCACGATGGGGATAACGATGGCAAGCAGCGAAGGAATGATCATCTCGCGCTGGGCACTACGTGTGCTTATCTCCACACAGCGTCCATAGTCGGGTGTGGCTTTGCCTTCAAGTATTCCTTTGATTTCTCGGAATTGCCGGCGCACCTCCTGCACCATCGATTCGGCAGCACGCCCTACGGCACCCATGGTCAATCCGCAGAACAGGAAGGCAGCCATTGCTCCGAGGAAAGCACCTACCAGAACCTTCGGATTGATGAGATTCACTTGGAAGAAATTGATGAAGTCTATGGTCGTTGCATTCGTTGGGTCGAACACATTTCCTGCTGCATCAAAATACTGTTTGCCGTTTTCCACGGCACGTATCATGGCAATCTTGATTTCCTCGATGTAGGAAGCAAGTAGAGCGAGAGCCGTAAGGGCAGCCGATCCGATGGCAAAGCCCTTGCCTGTAGCAGCAGTAGTATTGCCAAGGGCATCAAGGGCATCGGTGCGCTCACGCACTTCTTCACCCAGTCCGCTCATCTCTGCATTGCCACCGGCATTGTCGGCAATAGGGCCATAGGCATCGGTAGCAAGCGTGATGCCGAGCGTTGACAGCATGCCCACGGCTGCAATACCTATACCATAAAGGCCGATACTGATAGACTTTGCCGAGAGCGACATATCGAAACCGTTGGCACAGAGATAGCTCAGCATGATAGCCACCGATATGGTGACTACGGGTATCATCGTAGAGATCATTCCCGTACCTATTCCTTTAATAATAACGGTGGCTGGTCCTGTCTGCGATGCCTCTGCTATCTTTTGTGTCGGTCGATAACTTTGCGAGGTGTAATATTCCGTTGCCTGACCGATTACCACACCTGCCACAAGACCGCTGATAACGGAGAAACTAAGTCCTAACCAGTTTTCTATACCCAGCAGATAGAGAATCACAAAGGTGGCTACGGCAATAAGTCCGGCGCTGACATTGGTGCCAAGACCCAGCGAGTGGAGCAGTTCTTTCATCGATGCTCCCTCTTTGGTGCGCACCAAGAATATGCCGATAAGCGACAGGAATATGCCTATGGCGGCTATCACCATCGGGGCAATGACTGCACGCAACTGCATATCACCATTCATGGCAAAGGCTGTAGCGCCCAAAGCGGCGGTTGACAGTATCGAACCGCAATAGCTCTCGTAGAGGTCGGCACCCATTCCGGCAACATCGCCCACATTGTCGCCCACATTGTCGGCAATGGTGGCTGGATTGCGTGGGTCATCTTCTGGGATATTGGCTTCTACCTTGCCCACGAGGTCGGCACCCACATCGGCAGCCTTGGTGTATATTCCTCCACCCACACGGGCAAAGAGTGCTTGGGTGGAAGCGCCCATGCCAAAGGTCAACATGGTGGTTGTGATGGTGATGAGTGCAGTATTTTCGCCTTCATAAACGGCATTGAGTACAACAAACCAAATGGCGATGTCGAGCAGTCCAAGACCCACCACAACGAGTCCCATCACCGCACCACTGCGGAATGCTATCCGCAATCCTTTGTCCAGTCCGGTGCGTGCTCCGTGAGCAGTACGGGCTGATGCATAGGTGGCGGTTTTCATACCGAAGAAACCTGCCAGTCCGGAGAACAGACCGCCGGTGAGAAATGCAAAGGGTACCCATGGATTTTGCACTTTCAGTACGTACGCCATGAAAGCAAATACGATGGCAAGCACTATAAAGACAATAGTCACCACCTTATACTGTTGTTTCAGATAAGCCATTGCACCTTTCCTCACATGTGCTGCAATTTCTTTCATTCGCTCTGTACCTTCATCTTCCTTCATCATGGTGCGGAAGAAATACCATGCCATTCCCAATGCAACAATACTGGCAATCGGAATCAGCCAAAACACTAATGGAATGTTGTTCATAACAATATAGTTTTTAGATTAATAATTATATACGGCAATCATCGTTAGGAATACGATACTGCAAATATACGAAATATATCGATACGAAAAAGCAAAATCCATTATTTTTTTTCGACCCAAACAAATTATTTTCCATTGCGCGTACATCTCTATTCTGGATCACCATTTCCTCGCGCACACGCACACGCGAGTCTCAACTTTTTCGACCACCGACCACCATTTCCGCATATCATTCGTCTTTTCAACGACTTACAGCGGTGGTCGATTCCAAACAACTATGGTTTTCGACCACCATTCGACCACCCTCCAACCACCACGCCCAATCTGCTGTTGCAACCAGAAAAACTGCGAAACCACAATAGAGTCTAATCTATGCTTTGTATTTTCAGATGCTCAACAACACCCTTATCAAACATTTAACAACACTAATGCACAATATTTGACATCACTCCTTTCTGATATTTGAAACGACTTGTTTCCAACGTTGAAAAGGCCCTTATCTAACGTTTGACAACACCTTTATCCAACGTTTGACAACACTTTTGTCTAACGTTTGACAACACCTTTACCAAACGTTGGACAATACTTTTACCAAACGTTGGACAATAACTTTGTCAGCCGTTTGGAAATACCTGAAAATAATTTATATTTACTTCACGCAAATATTCATAATGATTATCCGGCAAATTATGTGTGGTCGAAGTGTGGTCGATAACACGGATTCAGAGTAATCGACCACAGTCTCAAATTACTATCCTACAACATATTACGCTACACCTGTGGTCGTGTGGTCGAAATTTTTAGAAAACAAAAATTTTATGAATTCAAAATACGGAAACCGTATTGTCTATTCAAGACGATAGTTATCTCCTATACTTACATTTCTTTAAAAGAGACAGCACTATAATCAGATTCATAATTGTACCGAATTCGATACAATTAAAACTATGCGTTACAGATAACAATATAACAGTTTTCAAAAAGCAAACTGGGCATTTTCCGTTTCACAGAATTATCTTCGACAAGGATTCTGCCAAAGAAAATAATGATAAAGCAAGATTTTTATGTCAACATCTTCGCCTCTCTCATTTAATTTTTATATATTTGCATGCAATATAACCCGCAACATTCCCAACACATCAAAACGTATGGTAACATATCTCATCATTATTGCTGTGGCAGCTGTCATCATGGTGGCAGTAGGCTTCGCATTAGGCAACAAAAGCAAAGGTAACGGACAAAACAATGCCGAACTGATTGACAATCTACACGCACAACTGACTGACTTGACCAGGAAAATACAAGCACAGGAAAGCACCATTGCCAATCAACAGAATCAAATCATAACACTTACATCGGAGCGCGATGTGCAGAAAACTCACGCTGAGAATTTCTGTGCACAGTTGACTTTACAGAAAACTGACTTCGAAAAACAGATAAGCACCCTAAAGGAAAATACCCAACAAACTATCAATACCGAAAGGGATCGCAATGTCAAAAGGGAAAACGAACTGAAAGAAACGTTTGAGAAGCAACTCGCCGACTTCAAGGCTTCTTACGAAACACAGATTGCAGAACTGAAAACCTCGCACGAGAAACAACTGGAACAAACCAAAGAGGGTGCCGAAAAACAAATAGAAGCGCTGAAGCAAATGAACCGCGAACAGATTGACAGTCAGATAAAGCTCATCAAAGAGCAAATGCAGACCACATCGGAGGAAGTGCTCAAGCGCAGACAGGAAGAGTTGGGAGAGAGAAACAAAGAACAGGTGTCGAAGATTATCGACCCGCTGCAACAGAGTCTGAAGAATATGCAGGAGGCTTTCGATAAATCGAAGGAACAACAAAACGAAGCACTCACCCGACTCGACGAGACCATCAAAATCAATATGCAGAAGAGTGCAGAACTGGGAGAAACTGCCGACCGACTGACCAGAGCTCTTACCGGTGAAGTGAAAGTGCAGGGCAACTTCGGCGAATTGAAACTGAAACAACTCCTTGAAGACCTTGAACTGAAAGAGGGTGAACAGTTTGACACGCAGGAAACACTACGCGACAAAGCAGGAAAAACGGCAAAAGGCGAAGACGGAAAGGGACTGATACCCGACTTCATTCTGCATTTCCCCAACAACCGCCATGTGGTGGTCGATTCAAAAATGTCGCTGACAGACTATGAGCGATATATGAATGCAGAAGACGGCACAACCGAGAAGTCAGATTATCTTAAAGCACACATCGCCAGCGTAAGAGCACAGGTGAAGCGACTTGCAAAAAAGGAATATACCAAATATCTGCCAAGCGGATACAACAGACTCAATTTCGCCATCATGTATGTGCCGATAGAAGGGGCACTCAATCTGGCTCTACTCAACGACAACTCGCTATGGCGCGAAGCCTACGACGAAGGAGTCTTGATACTCGGTCCACAGACCATGTATATGAACTTGCGCGTCTTGGAGATGATGTGGACACAGGTGCGACAACTCCAAAACCAGCAGGACATGATGAATGCTGCCAATACCGTGATAGACCGTGTGCAGGACTTTGGCATTCGTTTCATGGAGGTGGAATCGAGCATGAACGATACTGTCAAGAAGATTTCCAAACTGAAAATTACCACCGCCGACAGCGGACCAAGCATCATCACAGCTGCCAAAAACCTGATTAAGGCAGGTGCCAAAGAAAATAAAAAGAAGAAGTCGCTCAACGACATGAACGACTCCTTATTTATAGAAACAGATACTACAGCGATGCTCCCTGACGAGAGCGAAAGCTGATTTCACTTTCCTTTGATCACATTTCGTGCGGTTTCGATAATGGTATCGACACCACGACGAGTATCTACATCATCGAGATGGAGGGAGATGTCGGGCTCGATGCCAAACTCTGTCTGACGCTTCTGACTGTCGTACATGGGGCAGGCTGAATAGCGAACCATCCATCCATTAGGCAGACTATTGCTCATCGGCATGCCAGAACCGCCACCAGTACGATAACCTACCAGAGTGACATTTGGGAGCGCATGCATCATCGATGCAAACTCGTTGGCAGCGCTAAACACCCCACGGTTGACAAGAACACATACTGGTTTGCGCCAACGCAGCCTGCTGGAGGGTTCGAGATACTGAGCTTTGAGTTCGCTGAAATCATGATGTCCCGTACCTGTCTTGTGTTGCATATATCCCACCAACGTCTTCTCATCGACGAAGCGAGAAGCCAAGCGCTCGGCATTGGTCAGTTCGCCACCGCCATTGCTACGGATGTCGATAATAAGTCCGCGACAAAGTAGGAAATAAGACAACACCTCATCGAGGTTACCCTCTCCTATCGCATCGGCAAACGACTCATAGCGCACATAGCCTATATTGTCGTCGAGCACCCGATATTTCATGCCGCTGGCAATTTTATAGTCTGTACGGAGATAAATGCGTTCGAGCGAATCGCTATAATCTGAGGTATAGTCTTCCTTCCATGCCCAATAGCGCCCGTAATCATAACTGGCACCAAGGTTGACGTGTCCGTCGCGCAGTTCCGATAGCATATTGGTCATCACTTCAAAGAGCTGACGCTCGGTCATTCGGTCGTTGACGCGCTCCTTGTATTTGACATAGACCTCCTGCCAATCGAGTCCATACTGCTGTTGCTTATAGTCGAAGAAGCAGTAATGCTGATCGATGATACGCCAAAGTGCCTCAAAATTGCCTGTAGGTGTATTGGGTTGTTCGTCTTCGTCGATACAAGAAGTGAACATCGTGACCATGAATATGGCACACAACATCAGGGCGACGGCATGCAAACGGTTCAGCGTCTGCATGAAGCCAAATGGGCAAAGCCGATGGACGATATTCAATTTATGGGATAGAACTGTCATCATGATTCGTTACGGGATTGATTGTTTTACGCTGTCTGGAATTATGTTCAGAGCCGGCGCGAAATGATTGAGAACCGACGGGTGATGCCCACCATGAAGCGATGAGTATAGACATGTTGCTTCAGATGATTGACATGAAACTGCTGATAGTTGCCCAAATAGCCGATGCGAAGGGCGATAGACGCTGATAATGGCGTTTCGAGTGTCAACATCTGCCGAAACTCAGGTGCCGACACAAAGGTGGTCAGCCGCACGTTGCCGTCATAGTCGCCTCTGACAAAAGTCTCATAGTAGGTCTGTCCGTAGTTGGGCGAGAACATCACACCTGCCAATGGTAAGGCGAGTTCGTAGCGTGCCACTACCGGATGGCGCATGACAGAGAAGCGATAGGAAGCCACTCCGGTAGGCATCAGATTAAGATGTGCACGAGCCTGGGCAGGATTGTTTGAATTGGAACTATTATAGATGAATCCCAACGAGGCATTAGCCATGCCTCCTGCCTGTAGGGTCAGGCGATTGTCGAGCAGTTGCCAACGGCGCAAGCGTCCCCAATAGAAATTGTAGGCACCTTCCAGTTCGTCGCGCTGATCGGTACGGTCGCTAACCGACGAGAAGTTGACTTCATGTTCCATAATCGTGCCCCATCTTCGTTGTGGGCGCTGTCGTTCGACGGTGCAGAGATAAGTGACTCCCGGTCCGCTAAAATGTTCGGCAGACAGATAGGTGTCAAGCACCTGGGATGCGCCACCTCCCACCATGTGACTTACCGTAGAGATACGGAGTGAATCGGTAGCGGTTTGTGCCATTGCCGACGTTGCACTCAGCATAAGTGCCAGTACGAAGAGCGTTCTATTGATAGTCTTCATCAGAGAAAAGCGTTTGTTGTCCAGTCAGTTCGTCAATCACCTGTTGCTGACTCTTTCCAGCATCAGGGTCCAGATTCTCTTCCTCTTCCGTTTCATCGGCCTCATCTTCTTTGGGTGGGTCAGGCAGACGAGTGGGTTCCAGTTCGGTAATGCTGGCAATCTGGTAGGTAGTGAGACGTTTACCCTTTGCTTTATAGCCCTTAACAGCAATAAACTGTTCTACGTCAATCTCCTCTGATCCACGGAATTCGTCGGCTCCACCATAGGTGACAAGGATGCGTGGATAGACTTGGTCGGTGAGCAATATCTCCTTGGAATTGGGATTCTCGCCCAGATAACATTGTTTGCGTTTGGATGCTTCCAGCAAGAAGCGCTTGACATAGGGATATCCTTGATTGTCGGCATCGTAGAGCACACAGCTCCAGACCTTGTCGGCATCGTATTTCTCCAACCTTACGATATTGTCTTCGAAGTGGTTGTTGGCATCGAAATTGGTGAGATAGTATTCACCATTGGGTAGGAATACGAGTATCTGGTCGCCATCGTTGAACTCGCCCAACAAGCGTCCGTGCTCATCGTAGTTCAGGCGGTTGACATCGGGATCGTACCACACTTTGCGTCCGCCCAATGTGGAGTGACCATGACTCTTTAGTCCGATGCGATGCACTTGGAACTTGGTCAGCAGATTACCCTTAGCAGCACGTCCCTTGATGAGCACCTCGGAGAAGTCCTTGTCGAAGAATATCTTTTTGAGCTTTGGTGCAGGGTCGAGTGTTATCTTGATAACTTCAGCCTCGCCATTGGGATTGGCGGTGAAATAAACGACACGCGATCCTGGGGTTCCAATGGTCAGGTCGTATTCGCGATCGCGAGTAACCGACGGCACGTTGAAGCGCTTGATATAATAGAATCCTTTCTTTCCGTCACGATACACCATATTATAAATAGTGCGCTGGTCGTTTTTCTTAAACACACCAAGCCACAGAATATTCTTTCCTACGAATATCTTATCTGCCACACGGATGACCTTGAACTTACCATCTTTGTAGAAGATGATGACATCATCGATATCGGAACAGTTGCAGACAAACTCGTCTTTCTTCAGTCCTGTACCTATAAATCCATCGGCACGGTTGATATAGAGTTTCTGATTGGCCTCAACAACCTTGGTAGCCTCGATGGTATCGAAGTTGCGGATTTCGGTCAGTCGCGGATGATCCTTACCATATTTCTCTTTAAGGAACTTAAACCAATTGGCGGTGACCTCTACAAGGTTGTTGAGGTCGCGGTCAATCTGTTCGATTTCCTCCTTGATGCGTGCCATGAGTTCTTCGGCTTTATCCTTGTTGAACTTAAGGATTCGCTGCATTTTAATCTCCAGCAATTTGAGGATATCATCCTTGGTTACCTCACGAACCAGTTGTGGATAGTAGGGAGTGAGGCGTTCGTCAATATGTTCGCATACGGCATCGACATTGGGTGCCTGTTCGAATTTGCGGTCTTTATAGATGCGCTCTTCGATGAATATCTTTTCAAGCGAAGCGAAATGATACTGCTCAAGAAGTTCGTTTTTGCGGATTTCGAGTTCCTGCCGGATAAGATCCTTAGTGCGGTCGGCTGAATGGCGCAACACATCGGATATGGTGAGGAATTTCGGCTTGTTGTCTTCGATGACACAGCAGTTGGGCGAAATATTGATTTCGCAATCGGAGAAAGCATAGAGCGCATCGAGTGTCTTGTCGGACGAGACACCGGGTGCCAACTGTATTTGTATCTCCACCTTGGCTGCGGTGAGGTCTTCCACGTGACGTGCCTTAATCTTTCCTTTCTCGATGGCTTTGAGTATCGAGTCAATAATGGTTTCGGTAGTCTTGGAGAAGGGGATCTCTCGAATGACAAGGGTCTTCTGGTCGAGTTTCTCTATCTTCGCACGTACTTTCAACGAACCGCCTCGCTGTCCGTCGTTGTATTTCGACACATCAATAGAGCCGCCTGTGGGGAAGTCGGGATAGAGATGAAACTCCTCGCCATGCAGATAACTGATGGCTGCATCACAAAGTTCAACGAAATTGTGGGGCAGGATTTTCGACGACAGACCTACGGCAATACCCTCGGCTCCTTGTGCCAGAAGCAACGGAAACTTTACGGGCAATGTGATGGGCTCCTTGTTGCGTCCGTCGTAAGACATCTGCCATTCGGTAGTTTTCGGATTGAAAACCGTATCGAGGGCAAACTTCGACAGGCGTGCCTCAATATAACGAGGGGCGGCAGCACGGTTGCCGGTGAGGATATTTCCCCAGTTTCCTTGGGTATCCACCAGCAATTCTTTCTGTCCGATCTGTACTAGCGCATCGCCAATAGAGGCATCGCCATGCGGGTGAAACTGCATGGTGTGTCCTACGATATTTGCCACCTTGTTGTAGCGACCATCGTCCATTCGCTTCATCGAGTGAAGGATGCGGCGCTGCACAGGCTTTAGTCCATCTTCAATATGTGGTACGGCACGTTCCAGGATTACGTACGAAGCATAGTCCAGAAACCAGTTTTGATACATTCCGCTAAGATGGTGTACGGCTGCCGCATCAAACCTATCCACGGGTTTATAGCCTGAGTGTGCCTCGGCTTCAACCTCTTCGGTGGTGTCTTGCTCTTCGTTCAGTATTTCGTCGTCCTTGATTTCGTCGTCCATTGATGTTTATCCTTTTAAGTTATAGGTATTGTCTGCCAATACCTTTAATTCTTGCAAAATTACGAAAAATATTCGAATTTTGCAAGTTGGATGCTCGGTTTTACTTCACTTCAAACGATATTTCCGTCCGTATGTCGGCTGATGACGCACCTATCATGAGTTGGATGCGACCCTTTTCTACCTCAAAACGATGGGTAGCCTCATCCCAATGGGTAAGGTCGGCACGGTCGATGGTGAGTTTGACCTCGCGTGTTTCTCCAGCTTTGACAGCCACTCGTTCAAAGGCTTTGAGTTGTTTCTGTGGATGTTCAACCTTAGAATCAGGATAGCCCACATAGCATTGAACAACCTCATCGCCATCACGACTGCCAGTATTGGTAACAGGGAGCGTAACGGTCACGGTATGCTTGTCTTTCAGATTAACCTTGGGTTCACCATATCGGAACGTCGTGTAACTCAATCCGTAGCCGAAAGGATAGAGCACATCGCCTTGCTGATACATATAGGTACGGCCATTACGGATATTATAGTCCATCATGTCGGGCAAATCGAGAATATCCTTTACCCATGTTTGAGTGGTGCGACCTGCAGGATTGATGCGTCCGAAGAGTGCATCGGCTACGGCATGGCCTTGTTCCTGACTGCAATGGGTGATGTGGAGGATGGCAGGCAGATGGTCATTACTCCAATTGATGGTATATGGGAAACTGCTGACAAGCACAAGTACTGTGTTCTGGTTGGCACGATAGAGCTGACGAACGAGATCTTCATCGGGCAATTGCAACGATTGGCGGTCAACGGCTTCGCGACCGTCGCTGGGTACTGGACAGAAGAACCAATCAGCCTTGGTACCATAAGGATGATTGCCTGTACATATTACCACAGCGTCGGCTTCACGTGCCAGACGTTCAGCCTCACCCATACGGTTGTCTTTCACGTAGCTCACTTCAAATCCCTGTTGTGCTCCCAGTTCGCGAAGTGCTTTCAAGACAGTTACCTCATAGGGAGCTGTGCCACTATACCAGTCGTAGATAATCTCGTCGGCATAAGGTCCGACAACAGCCACCTTTTTCACTTTCTTACTATCGAGCGGCAGGAGTCCGTTGTTTTTCAGGAGTACTACCGACTTGTTGGTCACCTCGCGCACAGCATTCCGTGCCTCTTCGGTCATAAAGGGCGGCGTGGCGGTTGTATCTGTTCCCATGGTTGCATACGGGTTGGGCGAATTCTTTCCGTCGAGCAGTCCAAGGCGGAGCATCACGCGCACATTACCCCGAATAGCCACTTCGATATCTTGTTCAGTAACCATTCCCTTGGCAAGCGCCTCGCGGATTTCATCCTGATAGCGGTCGAGAATCTGTCCCAACTGGTTTTTCACCACGGCAGCTGCGGCTTCTGTCTTAGTAGCAAATGCCTTATGGGCGGTCGATAGCATACCCATCGCACCACCATCGGTACAGATAATGCCATCATTCCCCCACTCTTTGCGAACGATACTTTGCAGACAGGGGTGTATGGCCATAGGTGTTCCATTCCAAGAATTATAGGCTGCCATCATGGCACGTGACCCTCCCTGCGTAATTCCTTTATAGAAAGGATAGGAATAATACTCGCGAAACAATCGGTCGTCGAAATTGCTGGAGGTAGAATCGCGACCATATTCATTACTATTGGCAAGGAAATGTTTCATCAGCGCGGCTGCTTTCCAATAGCGAGGATGATCGCCTTGCAGTCCGCGCACCATAGCCACGGTGAGCTGTCCGGTTAGGTACGGATCTTCACCATAACTCTCTTCGGTACGTCCCCAACGAGGATCGCGTGCCAAATCGGCATTGGGCGCATAGATGACAAGTCCCTTGCGGCGGGCATTGGGCTGATGGATATAATAGCGGGCTTCGGCTGCCATTTGCTCTCCAACCATGCGCACAGCCTCACGATCCCATGTTTCTCCCAGTCCGTAAGCCTGTGGAAAAATGGAGGTTGGTAGTGGATTGGGGCGCTTTTCACCATTCACCTCAATCATTCCGTTATTGTTTGCAGGTCCACCCAAAGCCACCCCATGAAGTCCTTCATAGCAACTGATAGACGGAATGCCCAAACGTGGTACCCCCATCTGCGTGGAGAGAAGGGAAATCTTCTCGTCGAGTGTCAACTGGCCGATAAAGAGATTGATACGCTGGTCATCCTTCAATCGAGTGTTCTGAAAATCGAATGGCTGTGCAACTACCGAGAGTTGTGCCATAAACATTAGTATCGAAAGCAGCTTCTTCATACTTTAATATTTTAGGTTTTAGATTGCAAAAATACTATTTTTTTGCGAGAATGTTCTAACATTACCCCCAAAAAGATTATTTGCAAAGCAAAAAAAACCATTCGGGATGCATTCGGGATGCATTCGGGATGCAGCCATCCCTGTTTCTTGCGCTTTTCCGCAAGGCCTGTAAATCCCAAGGAACTCCCATGCAACTCCCAACTAATTCCCATAAACTTACGCACAATGTAAGCCCCATCACGTTCGAATAAACAAAATATAACACGTTTTATTTTGTATTTCGCTCGATTTGCACTACCTTTGTAACCCTGTACTTAGGTAGGCTGCATCTCGGAAATAAAAAGAAAAAATCGTTTTTCTTTTGTATTTCGCTCGATTTGCACTACCTTTGCACGCATAATTTTTGAAAAGAAGTAAAAGCATTATGGCACAAGAAGATGTATTTAAGAAAATCGTAAGCCACTGTAAAGAATATGGTTTCGTATTTCCAAGCAGCGATATTTACGATGGATTGGGAGCCGTTTACGACTACGGACAGAACGGTGTAGAGTTGAAAAACAATATCAAAGAATACTGGTGGAAATCAATGGTACTGCTCCACGAAAACATTGTCGGTATCGATTCTGCCATCTTCATGCACCCCACAATTTGGAAAGCCTCTGGACACGTTGACGCATTCAACGACCCCCTCATCGACAACCGCGACTCGAAAAAGCGCTATCGTGCCGATGTGCTGATTGAAGACCAGATTGCAAAATACGATGAGAAGGTGCAGAAGGAAGTGGCAAAAGCACGCAAACGCTTCGGAGAAGCATTTGACGAAGCCAAATTCCTCGAAACCAACGAACGAGTAAAAGAGCATATTGCCAAGCGCGACGCACTACATGAGCGCTACGCTAAAGCCATGCAAGGACCAGACCTCGCAGAACTGAAGCAGATCATCCTCGACGAAGAAATCGTATGCCCCATCAGCGGCACACGCAACTGGACGGACGTACGCCAGTTCAACCTGATGTTCTCTACCGAAATGGGAGCCAGCGCTGAAGGTTCTATGAAAGTATATCTCCGCCCAGAAACCGCACAGGGTATCTTTGTCAACTACCTCAACGTGCAGAAGACCGGTCGCATGAAGATTCCATTCGGTATCGCTCAGATTGGTAAAGCATTCCGCAACGAGATTGTAGCACGCCAGTTCATCTTCCGCATGCGCGAATTTGAACAGATGGAAATGCAGTTCTTCGTAACTCCAGGTACTGAACTCGAATGGTTCCCCAAATGGAAACAAATTCGTATGGCTTGGCACCAAGCTCTTGGTTTCGGTGCAGAAAACTATCGTTTCCACGACCACGAGAAACTTGCACACTATGCCAACGCAGCTACCGACATCGAATTCAAGATGCCATTCGGCTTCAAAGAAGTGGAAGGTATTCACTCACGTACCAACTTCGACCTCTCACAGCATGAGAAATTCTCAGGAAAGAGCATCAAATACTTCGATCCACAGACCAACGAGAGCTACACTCCGTATGTCATCGAGACCTCAATCGGCGTAGATCGTATGTTCCTCTCAGTCATGTGTCACTCATACTGCGAAGAGAAACTCGAAAACGGTGAAACACGCGTAGTACTCAAACTGCCCGCCGCCCTGGCTCCTGTAAAACTGGCAGTCATGCCACTCGTCAAGAAAGACGGACTGCCCGAAAAGGCACGCGAAATCATCAACAACCTGAAGTTCCACTTCAACTGCCAATACGACGAGAAAGACTCTATCGGAAAGCGCTACCGTCGTCAGGATGCCATCGGTACTCCTTACTGCGTTACCGTTGACCACGACTCACTCAACGATGGCAAGGTGACACTCCGCTTCCGCGACACCATGGAACAGGAGCGCGTCAATATCAGCGACTTGGCAAGCATCATCGAAGACAAGGTGAGCATCGTCAGCCTGCTCAAGAAGATTCAGTAAATACACCTATTATATAATAATGAGCATCTACAACATGATGATACGCAGCAAACAGACAATCCTCGCAGGTTGCCTGTTTGCCTTGATGCCCTTCTTTGCGGCATCATGCAGCGAAGACGATGGCACAGAAGAGGAATTTGTTGATTGGAAAAACACCAATGAACAGTATTTTGAAACACAATACAAACTACATGCCTCTGCCACAGCCTCATCGTTCGTTGTACGCAAATGGTCGGTTCCCGACTCCATCAACATCCCACAGACCGACTGCATCCTCGTGGATGTAATAGAGCGCGGAGAAGGCACTACATCGCCATACTACAACGATTCACTCTGTATGCAGTATCGCGGACGCCTCCTGCCATCAAAGTCGTATAAAGACGGATATGTGTTCGACCAAAGTTTTGAGGGAACATACGACCCTGCCGTTACCGCTCCCTACAAGATAGCACAGTACAACTCATACGGTTCTGTATCAGGATACCGACTGCCCGTTGCTTCCGATTTCGTCGATGGATTCAGCACAGCATTAATGAACATGCATAAAGGCGACCATTGGCGAGTGACCATACCATATCAACTGGCATACGGAAAAACCGCCAGCGGAGTAATACCAGCATACAGTACGCTGGTGTTCGACATTTGGCTCACAGATTTCTGGACAAAGACTAAAGGTGATCGCAATTAAGCGGTCAC
>SAMEA104315433__coassemble_377_pt1 | contig 21823 bp, 18 predicted proteins | sample SAMEA104315433__metabat2_high_PE_020 | metagenome-assembled genome bin SAMEA104315433 (sample SAMEA104315433) | gut metagenome | biome: Monkey gut; feature: monkey-associated habitat; material: faeces | place: China | collected 2013 | reverse complement strand
ATTCTGCTCGCTTATTCGTACCTTTGTCAAGGATATACACAACTGAAAACAAGACAGAAAATGATCTGGAATGAAACTATTGAATGTATGAGTCGCGAACAGCTTCGCGACCTACAAAGCCAACGTCTGCGAAAAATGGCAGACTACGTCTATCACAACACACCATTCTATCGGAAGAAATTTCAAGAAATGGGACTCGAACCTGGTGATATCCGAGATATAGACGACATCGTGAAACTACCATTTACCAACAAGCTCGACCTGCGCGACAACTATCCATTCGGACTGACTGCCGTGCCCATGAGTCAGATTGTGCGTATCCACGCCTCTTCAGGAACTACAGGCAAACCGGTAGTAGTACTCTACACCCGCAAAGACCTTGCCATGTGGACCGAAGCTATCTCACGCGCATTCACAGCATACGGCGCTACAAAAAACGATATCTTCCAAGTGAGCTATGGCTACGGACTCTTCACCGGAGGACTCGGCGCTCACGATGGAGCAACCAATATCGGAGCCAGCGTGATTCCTATGTCAAGTGGAAACACACAGAAACAAATCACGCTGATGCACGACTTCGGCACATCGGTACTCTGTTGCACACCATCATACGCCATGTTCTTAGCAGAAACACTAAAAGACTGCGAATGGCCACGAGACGAATTCAAACTCAGAATTGGTGCATTCGGAGCCGAACCATGGACTGAAGAGATGCGCCATAAACTCGAAACATCATTGGGCATCAAAGCATACGACATCTACGGACTGAGCGAAATATCAGGACCAGGAGTGGGATACGAATGTGAATGTCAGAACGGCACACACCTCAACGAAGACTATTTCTACCCTGAAATACTCAATCCTGAAACAGGAGAACCAATGCCAGAAGGACAATTGGGAGAACTTACCTTCACACACCTTACCAAAGAAGGAATGCCATTGTTGCGCTACCGAACACACGACCTCACAGCACTACACTATGAGAAATGTGCATGCGGACGCACATTGGTGCGCATGGACCGCATACTGGGACGCTGCGACGACATGCTCATCATACGTGGCGTCAACGTATTCCCATCACAAATCGAATCAGTCATCCTCTCGTTGCCTGAATACGAACCGCACTTCCTGCTGACCGTCGATCGTAAAGACAATACCGACACCAGCGAACTGCAGGTAGAGGTCAAAGAGGAATACTACACCGACGAGATGTCAACCATGGTTGGACTGCAGAAGAAACTCGAAGCAGAACTGCGTAGCGTCATCGGACTCGGCTTCAAAGTGCGCCTCGTAGAACCACGTGCCATCGAACGCTCTACTGGTAAAGCTAAACGCGTCATCGATAAACGCAAGCTATAAACACCGTGACCAAACGACACACAACCGCATTTCAATCATGCGACATACAGACAACAGAAACAACAAACAATAAAACAATAAGAATATGTTAGCTAAACAACTATCCGTTTTCCTCGAAAACAAGTCAGGCCGCCTGACAGAAGTTACCGACGTGCTGGGCAATGCAGGCATCAACCTCTCAGCCATGAGTATTGCTGACAACAGCGACTTCGGCATCCTGCGCTGCATAGTAAGCGACCCCGACAAAGCCTACCAAGTGCTCAAAGCATCACACTTCGCCGTAAAAATGACCGATGTCATCGGCTTTGTATGTCCCAATACCAGCGGTTCGCTGGCAAAAGTACTGAAACACTTGTCGGAAAACGGAGTATTCATCGAATATATGTACTCATTCTCCAACGGCGATGTGGCGCACGTAGTCATACGTCCAACAGACCTTGAGGGCTGCGAAAGAATACTCGCAGAAAAGAAAGTAGATCTACTTGCTGCAAGCGATTTATACCGTCTGTAATGCCGAAAATCACGCATTTTAGGCATAAAAAACGCGTTTTGGGAACTTTTTTCGTATTTTTTCGAAAAAAGTTCCCAAAACATTTGGTGGATTCACAAAAACTCCGTACCTTTGCAATCGCTTAAAAGAAATAAGCAATCAAACAAAGAAATAAGGGCGCTTAGCTCAGCTGGTTTAGAGCATCTGCCTTACAAGCAGAGGGTCGGGGGTTCGAATCCCTCAGCGCCCACAAAGAGTTCCAAAATTTTGGAACTCTTTTTTTTGTTTATATACCCATCTAAGCCTACCCTACTACAATACAGCAAAGGATACGGCTCAGTAGATTTTTGCATGAACCAAAGAGAAAAAGCTGACCCACTAATAAGTGACGTCAGCCCTCTGCTTCGTTTTTGTGAAAAGCATCAATCATCCTACTCTATGGTTAGATTGACGTATTCTCTGCCGAAGAAATCCTTTTCCACAACAGTAGTCAGATTGAGTTGTTGTCCGTCGAGACAACACGCACGAATCTTATTACTATTACAGTCGCCCGAAGTGGTAACCTTAACAATATGCTTCTCATCATTTCCAAACAGCTGCAAACTACTTATCTCATAAACGATATCATACGGTTCCTGTAGTGTTCCTTTCGCATCATAATAGTTATGGACGACACCCTCAATGGCAAGAGTCACCTGTTGCGTATCACCAGCACCATCCGTCACAGCCAATCCCTTTTGGATGGGAGTTATGCTTTGTCCCATAAATCCGCTGATTGACACATTATAATCTATTGTTTCCGTTGATTGGATTTTTGTTTTTGGAAAATCAAACACCACACAAAACTTACCTCGTCCCTCTTCCCGATACGAGAAGCCAGATCCCACCAGCAACCTTATGGGAGTGTCTGCAGGCCGAGAAGAAGCATTATTCTCAGTATTGGTGTAATAAAACGCTTTGCCCTCACTCGTTATTTTCACAGTATCGAGTTTGAACGTACTCTCAACCACAGCAATTTCCTCACTACCCATATAGACCTTAGAAAGACTATTTATTATATCCTTTTCTCCAAAGTCAATAGGAATTGAAGGTTTAAATCCCAGATAGGTATTCCCATCTCTTTCCACTAAATATGTATCAACTACATTGCCGTTGCCGACAACATTAAAGTCTGCGAATCTATCTCCCACCAGATGCCGGTTGTAGATATCTACGACATCAATCAACACCTCTTTGTTTTCTACATTAACACTCACGGTATCCACTTTTTTATCGTCATCCTTATTGCAAGAAAGCAAAAAGCAGATAACCAAAGCGAACAACCAGGTTGAATTTCTCATCATTTTCATCATTCTTAAATACTATTTATTTGTTTGTTATCTATTTAGGGATTGAGATAATATTCAATAATTTGTAATCGGGACTGTCAAGCAACTTCACGTCTGTATATTTTTCCCAGATAACGTCCGTCTCACTCTCCCCCCTACCTGCAGGATGAGTATGGGTCGCAGCTTGATAGGAGTTGTACGAGAACAACGGCATGGAAGTTTCATAACCAGCATTAGAATACTCAAGAACATAAGTCGTATCTCTAAAATTTTTCGGAGCATTATCGTACTTAACGTCAAACTTAAACTTGAATTTAACTTTAGGATGCGCGATTGTAGGCACCTTAAGTTAGTTTTGTTGTTTGTATTTTCTGGGTACAAAGATACAAACCTTTATTCATGTATAAAAATGTTCCATGTTTCTTTGTGTTTCCAACAAATGTTAAAATACGAAGAAACAATGCCAAGTATCTACAACTACGTAGAATTCAACACGAAAGAACGGTTTTAAAAGAAAGACACGAAACATATCAAATCAATAAAAGAGAAACATCGAGAAACAATTGTTGCAAAAAAAATTGTTGTTTTGCTCTATTTTTTCTACCTTTACACCCATAAATCAAGATTCAAGATGAGTATAGTAAGATCCATTGTTTATGTTCTGTGCATAATAAGCATTTTTGCGTTGCCCTCTTGCTCCAAAGAAGACTCTTTGGAAGAAATGGAGAGAATTAAAATTATAGGCGACAAGAACCCTATAAAAGCACTTGCAATGTTAGATTCTCTAAAGATTGAAATCAGAAAAGAGAATAACTATGTCAAGAACAAATATGATTTATTACAAATCAGACTGAACGACAAAGCAGACAACATACCCAATTCAGATATTATGATCAAACATCTAATTGGCTATTTTGAGGACAAGGGATCTATGCTTGAAAAGCAAGAGGTGACCTACTATGCCGGCAGCGTATATCGTGATTTACGGGACACTCCACGCGCATTGGGATATTTTCTCAAATCCACCGAATATGCAAAAAACGGAAACAATTGTGATTCTATCATGTTGCGCAATGCCTACTCCAATCTAAATGACCTCTATTATAAAGTGCAAAATTATAATGATGCAGCAAAAATGGCACAAGAGGAACTAAAAATCGCCCAACAAACAAGAACAAATACTATAACTCCATATCTGCATTTAGGCACAGCATATATTGCATTAAATAAAACTAAAGAAGCTTGTGATGCTTTTGATGGTGCTTTTGAAGTGATAACTCATTCTGGAGATATCTCAAAACATCAGAGTGACCTGCTCTATCTGTTGTGTGACTATTCAGTTTTAATGCAACACTCAAAAGCGAAAAAATGTTTCTCCTTAATAAAATATACCCCATTAAATGAGTTCTCAGATTTTCCTTGTATGGCATTTGCCAAATACTACGAGTTGTGCAATAAGACAGATTCTGTTATCGTTTATTGCAAACTCTTACTTGACAAAGGAACTGACATATACAACATGTATGATGCCTCGAAACTTTTATATCAGATATACAGCGACAGAGGGGATATAAATAACGCTGAACACTACGCGAGAGCTTATATGCAGCTTAGTGATTCCATGGATTTTGGAAAGCGTCAGGAACTTTCTGCAACAGTCAACAATGAATTTCAGTATCATCTTGACCAGAAGAAAGAGCAAACGCTCAAAGATGAGAAAGAACAATATAAGAATACGCTTGCCATTGTTGTCCTGACTACTATATTGCTTGCATGTGTAGCCTATATCATGTATGTAAGAAGGCACAATAGACATCTGCAACAGATGATTTCTCTTTCGACAGAACTGCAACGTGTTGCCAATGGTGAGCAGCAACTTCGCAAAGACATCGAAATGAAAGAAGAAGAACTTGAGGAATCGAAAAAGTCACTCAAAAAATCATCCAACGAACTCAGCAACATCAAACTTGAACTGAAGCGTATGAACGAGGAATTGGCTGAGTACAGCGAGGCTCTGAAAGCTAAAGAACAACAGTTGTCGGAGAAAATAGATCAGAACACAACATTCATCAAACTGCTACACCAATCAGAAATGGAGAGTAATGCCGAGGATGTCATCTACGCTATCAGACAATCGAGCGAGGGCAAGAAGAATATGACAAGCGCGGACTGGAAACGACTCTACCAAGCTGTAGATGAACTCTATCCTGAGTTTAACGTGTCACTCATACGAAAACTTGGTAACATCACAGAACAACACATGCAGGTGTACTACCTCATGCGTATTGGCCTCTCTAAGCATCAGATATTAGACATGACCCATCTCTCGCGCGTCACTATCTGGCGATGGGCAAAGAATTACAATTCTATAGTTAATAGTGATGATGCAACAACAACAGAATAAAAACACCCGATATACTCCACCAAATCAAGATGGGATTGAACGCGCAAGCACAACATAAATATAGTTTTCAATAAATTTTTTGTTTCACATGTGCGCACGCGCGTACATTATAATATTGTTAGGCGATGACTTTGTGTTTGCCGATATGCACGCAGACAACTCGCTGCGCCACTGGCAAAGACAAACAGAAACGATATAATCATCATGGTCGATAGGAAGCTACAGGCAGAAGAAAAAAGAAATCGGATTCCCAAAGATTGGAACCCGATGGTGGGCGCTGAGGGATTCGAACCCCCGACCCTCTGCTTGTAAGGCAGATGCTCTAAACCAGCTGAGCTAAGCGCCCTTAAAAAATACACAGAGGTTTCACACCTTCCGTGATTGTTATCTATCGTTGTTGTAATTGATTCCAAAGATTGGAACCCCAATGTGGGCGCTGAGGGATTCGAACCCCCGACCCTCTGCTTGTAAGGCAGATGCTCTAAACCAGCTGAGCTAAGCGCCCTTAAAAATCCCGGAGGGTGAAACCTCCGGGATTGAAGTCTATCGTTGGTTGAAATTATTTGATTTCAACAGTAGCACGACGGTTGTAAGATACAGGTGAGAGAGTATTTACACCACCAGCACTAACAACTTCGATGTTATCGCGGCTTACGCCCATGTTAACGAGAGCGTTAGCAACGGTCTGAGCACGCTTCTCAGAAAGGTTCTTGTTGAATGCAGCGCTACCAGTCTTGCTATCAGCGTAACCAGTTACAACGATCTTAGCGTTGTTAGCCTTTGCTGCGTCAGCAACAGCCTGAACATTCTGGAGGTCCTTCTTAGAAGCAACCTTAGCCTTACCAATGTTGAAGAATACTGATACAGGAGCTGAAACAATCTTAGTAACTGCTGATACAGGAGCTACAGACTGCTGCTTCTGCTCTGCGAGCATATCCTTCAGACGGTTGTTCTCTGACTGAGCGTCAGAAAGCTGAGCATTCAGAGCATCGATCTGACCCTGTGAGAGAGCCTTGATAGCCTCTACGTCCGGAGTCTTGTTAAAGGTTGCCTTACCAAGGTTGTAGGTCAAACCAACTTCAACGTTCAGAGTACGGTCGTGGTTTGCTACGAGACCCTTGAATGAACGAGCGTCGTAAGGTTTAGCACCGGGGAGTGAACCCTCGAAACCATCGTAGTCTGAAGTACCAAGCATGTAGTTAACGTCGAGGTTAACAGCCCACTTGTTGTTGATCTTGAATTCGTTCAGGATACCGATACCTGCTACAGGAGCATAGCAGTTAGCGCTCATGTTACGGTTAACACCTACGCTTGCGTAAGGAATGAAGTCCCAAACACGGCTCTCGTTGTAACCCAACAGCATGTTGCTGAGGTTGAACATTACCTGCTCGCTGAGAGTCCAGTATTTGTTTGCATTGGTCTTCTTGTTCTCAGAAACAACTGTACGACCCCAAGCACCATTGAACTTAGTGCGGAGACCGAGACCAGGAGTAAACCACTTACCTACAGCTACAGAGAAGCCAAGGTTGTTGCGGAAACCCTTGAGAGGGCTCTTTGAGAAATTGTTACCTACTTCCTGATTACCCCAGAATGCAGTACCAGCAACGTTAGCCTGTACGAACCAGTTGCTCCAGAATGAATTAGTAGAAACGCTGAACTTTTCAGTAGGATCAGCATTCTGTGCCATTGAGGCAACAGAAACACCGGCAAAAGCCAGTACCATTAATAACTTTTTCATACCTATTTAAATTAAATATACGTTATATACTTCTATGAATTGTTGTGCAAAATTAAACATTTATTTTGAATCCACAAACTTTTTTATTAGTATTTTGAGTTTTTTGTTGCAAAAATTGATATTTTTTTAGTCTTTACCCCATTTCCGCCTTACATTATTATATATTAGCCCAAAAGTTGCTCTATATCGCGCTGGGGGAGAATGCACAGTATGGATTTACCATCAGGGGTATAATTGACATTGGAACAGGCGAACAATTGATTGACAACTGCCTCCATTTCCTCATTGCTCAACACCTGTCCTTGCGGTATGGCAGCATGGCGCGCCATGCTCAGCGCGAGGGCGGCATGGATGGCATCGGTCTGAGTGGCACCTTTTTCTATAGCATCACTTACCATGTCGCATAGCAATTGCACGCTGTCGAGACCTTCAAGACCGGCGGGAATGGCATTGATGGCATAGGAATACTGTCCCAGGTCGGAGAGTTCAAAACCTATAGCTTCCAGTTCGGGCAGTATTTTTTGGAGCATGACAGCATCGGAGGGTGAGAAACGTGCCACTTCGGGAAAGAGCACGCGCTGGCTTGATGCCTGATGGGTGCGCAACTGTTCCATATATTGCTCATAACGAATTCGCACGTCGGCACGATACTGGTCGATTATCATCAGTCCCGATTTGACAGCTGTCATGATAAATCTGCCTTTGTACTGATAGTGCATCGGCGACTTGTCTTCGATGACAGCACGACTTCCCTGCCCTTCAAGTTCCTGTGTCCCGTGTGTAATCTTGTTGGAAGTGATCAGTTCTTCGGCATCATCCTGCGATGTTGGGAAAAGTTCTGGAGCAACAGGTTTCTGTGTAGGCAGATTGTCATAGAGTTGTTCCCATCCTTCCATTCTTGTCGGTTTGGCTGTTTGCTGACGGAATGGATTATAATCAGGATTAAAGTTCAGAGTGGGTGGAGCCACCTGTTCATCGGGATTGAATACCGGGATATCAGGGCGTCCTTCGGTGTCAAAGTCTATCTGTGTGAGTTCGCAGAACTTGCCGATAGCATCCTTTACCGCAGCGGTAAGAATCTGCCAAATGGCTTGTTCGTTATCAAACTTGATTTCTGTCTTTGTCGGATGGATATTCACATCTATGTCGGAGGGGTTAACTTCGAAATAGATAAAATAGGGTACCTGCATGCCTATAGGCACTAAGCGTTCGTAAGCCTGCATGACTGCCTTATGGAAATAAGGATGCTTCATGAAGCGGCCATTGACAAAAAAGTAGTTGTGGGCACCTTTTTTGCGCGCAGACTCAGGTTTCCCCACATAGCCCGAAACTTTGCAGATGGCAGTTTCTACCTCCAAGGGCAACACATCCTGACTATAGCGTTTGCCAAAGACATCGCTGATACGCTGGCGTACAGAGCCTGCACGAAGGTTCATCAGCTCTTGTCCGTTACTATGGAGTGTGAAGTTGATATCAGGATATACCAATACTATACGCTCAAAAGCGGTGAGGATATTGCTAAGTTCGGTAGCGTTGGTCTTCAAAAACTTGCGGCGGGCAGGCACATTATAGAAAAGATTGTCAACCTTGAAATTGCTTCCCACTGGGCAGCTGACCGACTCCTGTCCTTCTACTTTTGAACCGTAGATGGTAAGACAAGTACCCAGTTCGTCGGCTGCAGTACGAGTACGCAGTTCTACCTGAGAAACGGCAGCAATCGATGGGAGTGCCTCGCCACGAAATCCCATGGTGGTTAGCGCAAAGAGGTCATCGGCCTTGCGAATCTTAGAAGTGGCATGACGCTCAAAAGCGAGACGTGCATCGGTTTCAGACATGCCTTTACCATCATCGACAACCTGTATCGACGTGCGACCGGCATCAACCACCAGTACATTAATGGTGTGTGCACCGGCATCTACAGCATTTTCTACAAGTTCCTTGATGACCGATGCCGGACGCTGAATAACCTCTCCGGCTGCAATCTGGTTGGCCACAGAATCTGGCAACAACTGTATTACATCACTCATTTCGGTCCTCCTTCCGCCTTCTTTACCGAAGCAGGTGCTGTGCGACGCACTTGCTCTTTCAACTCCTGTCCTTCTTTCTTTCCGCGCCAGTTGAAGATGTCGTCGCGGTTGAGTGGACGGATATAATCAAACCAAGCATAGCCTGGCAAGAAATATTTCGAGGGTGGTATCTGCGTCATGGGATAGAGCACTCCTGTTGGTTTCTCCATCCATATTTTCTTCATCTTGCGCTTTTCAAGGAACATACGCAGTTTGGGTGTCTCGGTATAGTTGAGTCCTATAAGGGTGCTGTCGGAATCATCCATCGGATAATAAACGATCAGCACATTACCCGTAGCATTGGTTTCATACACTTCACCCTTGTTGAAGAGTGCCATCATCTCTTTCGACGACACTTGGTTGAAGTGTACCGAATCGGCAAGTTGTTCTACAGAGAATGCCTGTCCCAGCACATGTACATGGTCGATGGTAGAGTCTTTCATATAGGCACGTATCTCCTCACCAAAGAGTTGTTGGCCGTTGTTCCATACGATAGGGTCACGATACATCGTCATACATGAATCTTGGGAATTATACACCAACGAGTCACATACCGCCTGCACATCGACACGATAGGCGCGCACCTTATTGTAGGCATGGATTTTACGATAGACCGAGTCGGTATTGATATTGAACGTAAACACCTTGAAGGTGTCGGCATGCATATAAAGAGAATCGCGCTGCGAATAATCGATGGCAACAGCACGCTTGGTGGTCATGGCATAGCCCGTCTCTTCATTGTATTCACAATAGTCGCCAGTCATCTTGTTTTTATTGACGGAATCAACATAGACCACATTATTATAGGCATGACTGAGTCCGTTCTTACTGTCGTAATAAACGCTATCGCCCACCAACGAGCGGCCTTTATCTTTCATGACCGAACGACCAAACAGTTCTGACATCTCGGTCTTGGTATTGTAGTAGCCGTCCTCACTATAGATATGACTACTGCCCGATGTTATATTCGACGGTCCCACGATATGTGCACGTGAGAGACGGGTATCGTAGAAGAGAGAATCGGTTGTCAGATAGAACTTCTTGTTGCGCAGGCGTACATCATAATAAAACATCGCCATCTTCGAGTCGGTATGGTACTCACCCCAATCGCTGGTCAGCGTAGAACCATTATCCACGAGTTTTCCACCTTCGAAGAAGTTGCCGAAACTATACATGCGGTCATAATCCAAACTATCGGTATAGAGTGTTGTCTTGCGATGTTTCAGCACCACATTATATCGCGCTTGTGCAATCTGCTCGTTACCATCATAGTAAGCATAGTCGCTGGTAAGGCTCAGCGTGTCGCCCTGCACCATGCGCACATGACCGAAAGCTTCGAAAGAGTTGGTCTGCTGGAAGAAATTGGCACTGTCGCAATAAAGATTAGCGCCAACATGACGGAAATGAACATGTCCCGTAAGGACCTGGGCATCACCATTCTGATACTGGTTATAACGCAGTTCGTCGGCATGTACCAGATAAACGCGCTTGTCGTGAGCCGTTTTATGATTTTTTGCTGTACGTTTACGCACAGGCTGCATAGCACCTATCAGGCCAATACCCAACAGGCAAAGCATAAAGATGGCAACAGCACGGAGTTTCATCGTATCCAACCCTGATATTCGAAATCACAATCCCGATAACGGTCATTGATACGGACGTAGGTGTTTTTGATCTTTTCCACCACCCACTGATGAATCTTCTCTTGGCGCAATTTCTCCAGCACAACATTCTTCATCACCTGAAAATCTTCGGTAATGGTGGCTTTATGACCTTCGCTGCGATTCTTCAGTTTGACGATGGCACATACTGTACGACCGTTTTTCATCATCTGGAACGGTTTGGTAACTTCCCCGATCTTCAATCCATCGATGGCACGAGCCACTTCAGCAGGAAGATCTTGCAGTTGGAAACGTGAAGTACGTGTGCCCATGTCATCGTGGAACATCACACCTTTGTTGTTACGGGTATCTTTATCGTCAGAGAGCACAGAGGCAGCCTGATCAAAGGTAAACTTCGCATCAGCAATATCGGTACGCAGAGAATCGAGTTGGCTCAACGACTTCTCAATAGCCTCGTTACTAACAACAGGGCGACGGAGAATATGGCGAACATTGGCTTTCTCACCACGTTTCTCTATCAACTGGATAATATGGAATCCAAATTCAGACTCCACAATCTTCGAGACTTTCTTTGGATCAGTCAGGTTGAAAGCCACAGCAGCAAAGGCTGGATCGAGTTCCATACGCGACATGAATCCCAGTTCACCACCACGACGTGCACTTTCTGGATCTTCAGAATAGAGACGTGCCAGCGTTTGGAACGAAGCATCGCCACGGTTGATACGGTCAGTATAGTCGCGGAGTTCACCTTTCACACGGTTGATCTCTTCCTGTGACACACGAGGAGTTTGTGTGATAATCTGCACTTCCACCTCGGTGGGAACAAAAGGAATACTGTCTGTTGGCAGATCCTTGAAGTAGCGGCGCACTTCTGCAGGGGTCACGGCAATATCCTTGACCAGTTGCTGCTTCATTTCCTCTACCATTTGGTTTTCACGATAAGAGTCACGCAGTTCGTTGCGAATCTGTGTCATCGTCTTCTTGTGATACTCTTCCAACTTCTCACGAGATCCGACAACAGAAATCATATAGTCTATCTGGCGGTCAACACCTGCACTAATCTGTGCATCGGTCACCTCGATACTGTCGATGGCAGCCTGATGCAAGAACAGTTTCTGTACAGCTATCTGTTCGGGAATGGCACAGTCAGGATTGCCTGTCCAATGCACTCCCTGCTGCAGGGCCTGCATGCGCATGGCTTCGACATCTGACTTCAGGATAGCCTCATCGCCCACAACCCAGATGACTTCATCTACTGTGCTTTGCGCATTGATACTGTCTTTGTCAGTTTTTGCCTGCATGGCTGTACTTGCCAATGCCAGCATAGCAAATAATATACTGCGAATGCTCATATTCTGTGATGTTTGTTTATTGTTTTTAATACATCTTTATTTATTGTAACCGGATATTTTTCCTTCAAATCTGATATCCAGTGTTTCTCCATTTCAGTACACAAATCGGCTACCACCTGTTCTTCTACTTCAACATAGCTTTTAGGCTTGAAACCTTTCCTACGATACTTCTTCTTGTTTTTCTTGAAATACCGAGCCATGGCAGTCTTGTCGGTAGCTGCCTGTCGGGCAAGCGATTTCTCTGACAACACGCAGAGCAGTAATCCTTCATAGATGTCGTCAGAAACGGTGGGTAACGATGCTGTCGCCATTGGCGAAATGGGGCTATTGCCCATATTCGATTCCCGTTCTGCTGATGGCAGACTCGCTTGAATCGGTGATGACGAGATGCCACGCACCATAGACAGCCTTTTCTGTTCTGCTGCCTGCCATTGTTGCAGTTCTGCAAACTTATCGGCAGTTCGTCTGTCGTTAAGCAACAGGATATGATAGCCATCGGCAGTTAGGAATGGGCGGCTATAGGTTCCTGGTTGAAGTGTGAAGGCATTGTCTTCCATCTCCTTAAGCAACTGGTTGCGACCATACCATCCCATCAGTCCGCCATTTGCAGCAGAGGCTTTATCCTGTGATACTTGTCGAGCCAACACAGCGAAATCAGCACCTTGTCGCAAAGCATTATAGATGGAGTCTGCCCGTTTGATGGCTTGTTGTAATTCATAACGTTGTCCACGCTGGCGCACCTTCAGATATATATGCGACAAGCAGACCACTTCGTTATTTATTCCATTGCCGCTGCTTTGGGCTATCCGCCTAAGGTCTTCTCCGGTCAAATTACCAGAGGCATTAGCTGTTGTCGATGCAGGCAGACTGTTAGTCGCGCAAGCGGCAAGCATGCTTTTAAACATCGACGTTGTGTCAAGGCGCGACTCTCTGGCAGCCTTTACTCTCAACTTATAGTTGATATAAGACTCCAGAAAGTCATCGACCTTACACGGCGCACCAACACGGGCGCCACATATTTTACTGTATGCTTGTACAAACTCCGAACGCTTCACGGCAGTTTCACCCACCATCAGAAGCGTAGGGTCATTCTGTGCCCGCACCATCATGGTGCTTGGCAGCAACATGAGTGCAAGCAACAGTCTTTGTATCATATTAATCGTTGGGGCGTGAATAGTTTGGAGCCTCACTTGTAATGGTGATATCGTGTGGATGGCTCTCGTTCACACCAGCATTGGTGATGCGAGTGAACTTAGCGTCATGCAATTTCTCGATAGTTGGAGCACCGCAATATCCCATACCAGAACGCAGTCCACCTACCATCTGATAGATAACTTCCTGTACGGTTCCCTTATAAGGAACACGTCCGGCAATTCCCTCTGGTACAAGTTTCTTGGTATCTTTGGTATCTGCCTGGAAGTAGCGGTCCTTAGATCCGTGTTCCATGGCTTCGAGTGAACCCATACCACGATAGCTCTTAAACTTACGACCATTATAGATAATAGTGTCACCGGGGCTTTCTTCTGTACCTGCTACCAACGAACCAATCATCACGCAAGAACCACCGGCTGCCAATGCCTTAACGATATCGCCCGAATAGCGGAGACCACCGTCAGCAATCAAAGGTACACCTGTGCCCTGCAAGGCCTGGTAAACATCATATACTGCGCTCAACTGGGGTACGCCGACACCTGCGACAACACGTGTGGTACAGATGGAACCCGGACCAATACCGACCTTAACTGCATCCGCACCATTCTCCACCAACATTTTGGCGGCAGCTCCGGTAGCGATATTACCTACTACGATGTCAATATTGGGGAACGAAGCCTTAGCCTCGCGCAGTTTTTCGATAACGCTCTTAGAATGTCCATGGGCAGTATCAATCACAATGGCGTCAACACCAGCATTGACAAGTGCCTGCATACGGTCGAGGGTATCAACGGTAACACCTACACCTGCTGCTACACGCAGACGACCTTTATCGTCTTTGCAAGCCATGGGTTTATCCTTTGCCTTGGTAATATCCTTATAAGTAATGAGGCCTACCAAGTGGTTGTCTTTATCAACAACGGGGAGTTTCTCAATCTTATTTTCCTGCAGGATTTGTGCAGCAGCAATCAAGTCGGTCTGCTGGTGGGTTGTCACCAGATTCTCTTTCGACATCACCTCGTCGATAGTACGATCCAAGCGACGCTCAAAGCGCAGGTCACGATTGGTCACGATACCTACGAGATAATTGTTTTCATCTACAACAGGAATACCACCGATATGATATTCAGCCATCAAGGCCAAGGCATCCTGCACCGTAGATCCACGACGGATGGTAACAGGATCATAGATCATACCGTTCTCAGCACGCTTGACGATAGCCACCTCGCGAGCTTGGTTTTCTATCGACATGTTTTTGTGGATAACACCGATACCGCCTTCACGTGCAATGGCAATCGCCATCTGACTTTCGGTCACGGTATCCATAGCTGCTGTCACGAAAGGAACATTCAGCTGGATGTTACGCGAGAACTTGGTTTTCAACTCTACCGTCTTAGGCAACACTTCCGAATAAGCGGGAATCAGGAGGACGTCGTCAAATGTAAGGCCGTCCATCACAATTTTGTCTGCAATAAATGATGACATAAATAACTCCTTAAAATTTTATTGCGTGCAAAATTACTCATTTTTTCCGATACCTACAAGCGTTTCACCGATTATTAATACGATTTAACGCAGTATAGTATCAATCGTTGAAATGAGTAAGTATCAGCGCACTCGTACAACAACCAGACCGTTTTTGTTTGTGGCAACGGCAATCTTCACACGTCCTTGCTGATAGTTGACCTTATCGGTTGTGGTATAACCGTAAGTCTGCAAGTCGCAACGTACCGCATCGAGGTCATCGTTGGCAGTAATGACAAATGCCGTATAGTTTTTCTTAGAACGCGTGAAAACCACATTTGAGTGATAATCGCCAATGGTCAGGGTGGCCTGTGGCGACTTCATCTGGTTCATCTTACCAATCGAATAATCATAGGATGCCAAGAGAGTCTTGGCCGACACTAAGGTGCGGTTCTTGGTCAGGAAGAATACCAATCCCACCAGATCGGTATGTTTCAGCGGTTCTGCCAATCCGTTTGTCAAGACGCGTGGCTTGGCTTCGTATTCACGGTCTTCCATTTCCTGATAGGCCATCGCATAAGCCTTTGCGTCGTCTATGGTAATACCGATAGTATATGACTGTCCCACTCCCGAACTCTCATAATGGAGTGTGGTGGTTCCCAGTCTGCTGATGATGGTATAGGCCTCGCCTCCCCGATCCACATATCCTTGTCCATATACTTTGGCAAGTTGTTGTTTGAGATGCAGGAAGCGTCCTTGCACGTCCTTTTTGGTAGGATAGACAGCAACTCCCTCCACATCAACGGCAAATACCCGTTCGGTATCTTCTGAAGTATAAAGTGTTACGCGAGCTTTTGCACCATACACGTCTCCTTCATAGACATAAGTCTTTGCCGTTTGTTTTCCCTCGGCTTTACGTTCCGTAAATCCTTGTTCCAACAGTTGTTTTTCAAAGCGTTCAGCCTTGATTCCCAATGGTATTCCGAGGAAAGCGTTGCGGTTGTTGGAATTATCGGCAAAGGTTGTCACATCGGCAAGTGCCTGTTGGGCATCGTCGTCAATACCGTCTTTTCCCACTTTAGCTTTCCGCTCTGTACGCGCTTTTTTCTTAAACATTTTCTTTAAGAACTGCGCATCAGCAGGCTGCGCCATCAGCAATAGTACAGCCAGAGCCATAAGATATGTCGTTGTCCTTTTCATAACCATTGGCAGTATTAGTTGGCCATTTCGCTAATAAACTTGATGCGCACCAGTCTGATTTCATCTTCCGAGCACTCAGAACCCAATTCGTCAATAGCCGCATCGAGCGAGTCTGTATCGCTTTCAGCAAAATAGTCATAAATATCGTCAATATGGTCTTCGTCCATCACCTCATCGAGGAAATAGTCGATATTCAGTCGTGTACCACTATATACGATAGCCTCCACCTCGTCGAGCAGTTCGCTAAATTCCAAGCCTTGTGCGTTGGCAATATCGTCAAGCGCCACTTGTCTGTCGATGGCCTGAATGATTTTCACCTTCAGCATCGATTTCTTAGCAACGGTACGCACGCGCAGGTCAGCCTGTCGTGTGATGTCGTTCTCTTTACAGTATTTGGCGATCAGATCTACGAACTCCTTTGCATAAGGCTGTTTCACCTTTCCTTCTCCTACACCTTGTATGTTTTTGAGTTCTTCCAACGTGATAGGATAATCGGTAGCCATCTGTTCGATGCTTACATCCTGGAATATCACATAAGGTGGACGCTCCATTTTCTTGGCAACCTTTTTGCGCAAGTCCTTCAGCATGATGCTGAGCGTAGGATCGAGCGCAGTCATAGTTCCATCGTGTTCCGAAGCGTTCTCGTAGTCTTCGTCAAAGTCTTTATCCTCTACAATCATAAATGATTCTGGTTTCTTTAAGAATTTCTTTCCGGCAGCTGTTATTTTCAGCAAGCCATAGTTTTCCACATCTTTTTTTATGAATCCTGCTATCAGAGCCTGCCTGATAACGGGATTCCACAATTTCTCATCCATATCCTCGCCCGCACCAAACAGTTCGTTGTTTTGATGCTTATGCGCCAATATCTCCTCTGTTTCCTTTCCGGTAATAAAGTCGATGACATAGTCAGAACGGAAGTTTTCCTTGATGGTAATCACCGTATTGAGCAGGATTACCAGCTGTTCCTGTGCCTCTATCTTGGTTTTCGGATGCAGACAGTTGTCACAGTTCTGACAGTTGTCCTTGGGATATATTTCACCGAAATAATGGAGTAGCATCTTGCGTCGGCACACAGAAGTCTCGGCATAGGCTGCTGTTTCCTGCAACAGTTGTCTGCCAATATCCTGTTCTGCCACGGGTTTGCCTTCCATAAACTTATCCAGCTTCTGCAAGTCTTTTTTCGAATAGAAAGCGATGCAGATGCCTTCTCCTCCGTCTCGACCTGCGCGTCCAGTTTCCTGATAGTACCCTTCCAACGACTTAGGGATGTCGTAATGGATGACAAAGCGGACATCTGGCTTATCGATACCCATTCCGAAGGCTATCGTAGCCACGATAACATCTATTTTCTCCATCAAGAAGTCATCCTGCGTCTGCGAGCGCAAAGCCGATTCAAGTCCGGCATGATAAGCCTGTGCCTTGATATCGTTGGCGCGTAGGATTTCCGCCAATTCTTCTACTTTCTTGCGCGAGAGGCAATAGATGATGCCGCTTTTACCTGGATGTTGTTTAATGAACTTAATGATGTCCTTATCCACATCCTTGGTTTTGTTTCTTACCTCATAATAGAGGTTCGGGCGGTTGAACGAGCTTTTGAATTCTGTAGCATCGCTCATGCCGAGATTTTTCTTGATATCGGTACGCACTTTGTCTGTTGCCGTAGCGGTAAGTGCGATGATGGGTGCTTCACCAATCTGGTTGATGATAGGTCGTATGCGACGGTATTCGGGTCGGAAGTCGTGACCCCATTCGGAGATACAGTGGGCTTCGTCTATTGCATAGAAAGAAATCTTTGTCTTTTTGAGAAAGTTGACATTATCCTCTTTGGTCAACGATTCCGGTGCCACATAGAGCAGTTTAGTTTTTCCGGAACGAATGTCGGCCTTCACCTGGTCTATCGCTGCTTTGTTGAGCGATGAGTTGAGATAATGTGCGGTACCCTCTTCACTCATCATACTGATGGCATCCACTTGATTTTTCATCAGAGCTATCAATGGTGAGATGACAATAGCTGTTCCTTCCATCAGCAGGGAAGGCAATTGGTAGCAAAGGGATTTGCCACCTCCTGTAGGCATCAGCACAAAGGTATCGTTGCCATCCAGTAGATTTTGGATGATGCGCTCTTGGTCACCTTTAAATTGGCTGAAGCCAAAAAACTGTTTGAGTGCTTGGGTAAGATTAACTTTCATTGCAATAGGCTTAATTACTGTAAATGCGATTTGTCGAGTTGTTGTTGTGCGTACTCGGCAGTCACTTCAAAGGATTTGGCGCGTTTGGAAGGCACTTCAAACATGGCGTCCATCATAATAGACTCCACGATAGAGCGTAGTCCACGTGCACCGAGTTTGTACTCCATCGCCTTATCGACGATGAGTTTGAGGGCTTCTGGGGCAAATGTAAGTTTGATGCCGTCCATATCAAACAGTTTCTCATACTGCTTGATGATGGAGTTTTTGGGTTCCACCAATATTTTCTCCAGCGCGTCGCGATCGAGCGGATTGAGATAAGTCAGCACTGGCAGACGTCCAATGATTTCAGGAATCAGTCCGAACGATTTCAAGTCTTGGGGCAGAATATACTTCATCAGGTCGCCCTTGTCTATCTTGCGTACATTCTGTACCGAGTTATAACCCACGACGTGGGTATTGAGTCGTTGTGCTATCTTGCGTTCAATACCGTCGAAGGCTCCTCCACATACGAAGAGGATATTGCGAGTATCCACATGGATGTATTCCTGGTCAGGATGTTTGCGTCCGCCCTGTGGTGGCACGTTAACCATTGTTCCCTCCAACAGTTTGAGCAGTCCCTGTTGCACACCTTCGCCACTCACGTCGCGTGTGATACTGGGATTGTCGCTCTTTCTGGCAATTTTATCTATCTCGTCGATAAAGACAATACCACGCTGAGCAGCCTCCACGTTATAGTCAGCCACTTGCAGCAGACGTGAGAGGATACTCTCTACATCCTCGCCCACATAGCCGGCTTCGGTAAATACGGTAGCATCGACGATGGTAAAGGGGACGTCAAGCAGTTTGGCGATGGTGCGTGCCAGCAAGGTCTTACCGGTTCCGGTAGATCCCACCATGATGATGTTGCTTTTCTCGATTTCGACTCCGTTCTCATCTACAGGCTGTTGCAGTCGTTTGTAGTGGTTATAGACTGCTACGGAGAGGAAGCGTTTGGCCTCATCCTGACCTATAATATATTCATCGAGATACTTTTTTATCTCTTTGGGTTTAGGAACTTTCTTGAGTTCCGGAACGGCTTGTTTCTTTTTCGCGTCCTTATCGAATCCGTTAGCCTGCAACACCTGATAGGCCTGAGTCACGCAGTCGCTACAGATACATCCATGGAGACCTGTTATCAACAGGGGGACTTCACGTTCGGTGCGTCCGCAGAAATTACATTGTTTCTTCATGCCTTTCTGACCAGTATTTCATCTATCATACCATACTCTTTGGCCTCTTCTGCTGTCATCCAGTAGTTACGGTCAGAATCGTTCCACACCTTATCAAATGGTGTGTGTGAATGGTTGGAGATGATGGTATAGAGTTCTTTCTTGAATTTCATGATTTCTCTGGCCTCGATTTCAATATCCGATGCCTGTCCCTGTACTCCACCCAGTGGCTGATGAATCATCACACGGCTATGGGGAAGTGCCGAGCGTTTGCCTTCTGCTCCAGCCACGAGCAACACGGCTGCCATTGATGCTGCCATACCTGTGCAGATGGTGGCTACGTCGGAAGTAATAAACTGCATGGTGTCGTAGATGCCGAGGCCTGCTGTTACGCTTCCGCCTGGTGAGTTGAGGTAGATACTGATATCCTTGCCGCTATCTACTGAGTCGAGATAGAGCAGCTGTGCCTGTAGTGTATTGGCAGTATAGTCGTCAATCTGTGTACCGAGGAAGATGATGCGATCCATCATCAGTCGTGAGAACACGTCCATCTGGGTAACGTTCAGTTGACGTTCTTCCAAGATATAGGGGTTCAGATACTGTGCCTGTGCGCTCACTACTTCGTCGAGTACGAGACCGTTAATACCTAAATGCTTAGTAGCATATTTTCTAAAATCGTTGTTCATCATTCTTTGGTTTTGAAACAAAAAAAGTGAGGTTACCAACCCTTTTTGCGTATATTATAAATACAAAATTACGAAAAAAGTTGGTAACCTCGCAATATTCATGAGGTTTTTTTCTTAAAAATGCTTATTTCTCTTGCAGCATCTTCTGAAAGTCTTCCATTGAAATCTCTTTCTCGTTGAGTTTCACAACATTCTTCAGAGCGTCGATGAGCTTCAGGTCAACGGCACGATCCACGAGTCCATCTACGTTTTCACGCTTTTTCAGCATCTCTGTAGCGTAGTTGTCGAGATATTCCTCAGGAATGTTTGCCATTCCGTATTGTGCGAACTGTGCGCGAGCGGCCTCCTTGGCTACATTCTTGATGTCTGCATCGTCAACCTTGATGTTCTGAGCGGCAACGAGCTGCTCTTTGATGAGGTGCCATTCGAGTTCGTTGATGCTGGCCTCGAAGTTTTTCTCTACAAACTCCTCGCCCTTGTCCTTATTGTTATTGAACATCACGCGCTTGAGCAGAGCCTCTGGGAATTCGAGCTTACCAACCTTCTTCTCCATGTGCTTGCGTACGTCGAGCAGGAACTTATAGTCTGAATCAGACTTGAACTGCTCGCTAATCTGCTCGCTAATCTTCTGACGGAATTCCTTCTCGTCTTTCACATTACCCTCGCCGAAAACCTGATCGAAGAGTGTCTGATTAACCTCGGCCTTTGTGAAGCGTGAGATTTCAGTTACCTGATAGGTAAAGTCTCCTGTATGCTGAGCAACTTCCTCTTTCTTGATTTTGAGGAGTGAAGAAACCTCTGCGTCGTTTTCAGGATAGGCCTGACGGGGATTCCAAGTGATGATGTCACCCAGTTTAGCACCATCGAAAAGCTTCTTCTGGTCTTCTACCTTGATATACTGAGGCATGAGAGAAACGTCGGCAATGGTAATTCCATTTTCCTTAACGTTTCCGTTCTCGTCGAGTTCGCGCAGGTCGCCCTTGAGCAAATCGCGCTGTTCTGCGTCATACTGCTCTGCCTTCTCATAGTTACCAGAACGCTGCTGATACATTTCCACCTGCTGGTCAATCAGTTTGTCGTCAACGGTGATGTTGTAGTAGTCAACTTTATCCTTGCCAGAGAGGGCTGCCTTGAATTCGGGAGCTACGGCAATATCGAACATGAACTCCAATGGCTCATCGCTTTCGAAGTTGAGTTCCTTCTGTTTGTCGCTGTTGAGGGGCTCGCCGAGCATCTGTATTTTGTTTTCGCGAACATACTTGTAGAGTTCCTCACCCAACATTTTGTTTACCACGTCAACCTTAACGGCAGTACCATACTGACGTTTGATCATACCCATAGGAGTCTGACCAGGGCGGAATCCGGGTACATTAGCGCGTTTGCGATAATCTTTCAGAGTCTTCTCGACTTCTGCTTGATAGTCTTCTTTCTCCAGTACGATGGTCATCAAACCATTGATTTTGTCAGGAGCTTCAAATGAAATATTCATCTCTTCTTATACCTTATTTAATTATTATATGCAGTTTTGAGCGTGCAAAGTTACGAATAAGTGAGCAGAATACAAA
>SAMEA104315433__coassemble_54_pt1 | contig 77776 bp, 75 predicted proteins | sample SAMEA104315433__metabat2_high_PE_020 | metagenome-assembled genome bin SAMEA104315433 (sample SAMEA104315433) | gut metagenome | biome: Monkey gut; feature: monkey-associated habitat; material: faeces | place: China | collected 2013 | reverse complement strand
ACGTCTGAAAGATGATATATAGAGTTGCCCAAGAGATCTGGAGACTACGAAAGAATATCCAGGGAGCTGTGAAAGAATATCCAGAGAGTTGTGAAAGAATATCCAGGGAGCTGTGAAAGAATATCCAAGAAAGTACATAAGAATATCCAAGAAACTGGGGAAAACCACTGAGAAGTCGGCGTTTGAATATCTGGAAAATGACATTCAAACCATCTGGAAATCTTTTTCCTTCATTATATTGAAGTGATGGAGGTCGTATGATAGAAAACAGAAATCTCTGAGGTTTTCTTCGGAAAGAAGCCCCAGAGATTTCCGTTTGTTATATGTCATGCGCCAACTTATAGCTGCTGCAGTTTACTCCGCTTTGGCTTTGAGATAGTTGCGCAATGGATTTGCATACATGGTAAGCATGCGTTCCCGTAGGAATTTCTCGTCAGGATTAGCGATTTTCACCTTCTCCAATTGTCCTTTGAGATAGACTTCGAATCGTTTTTTGTCCGCCTCGGTATAATGTTGTGCATATTTTTTTGTTCCTTCCAACTCATCGAGTGCGATGTAATTGCAGGGAAACAGACAATAATTAGCATGTAGTTCACGGTCAATACGCTTACTGAGTGCTGCAAAAAACTCCGTTTTTGGCAGATCACCGAGTTCGTCGATCCATGTATTGATGGGTGCTGCACAATGATAATGCACTCGTCCCTTATATCCAAAGATACCTGTTTTCATGTTATCGAGATCATCCTGGCGACTTTTCTTGAACGCCGGATTATCACGTTTCTGCTGAAATTCCTGTGCTTTAAGATAATCGCATGGGTCGAACTCATAGCTGATGGTGAGTGGAACGATATTGATTTCACGGAGGCTATCGATAGGTTTCCCCTCGCCTCCCATTGCCAACATCTTCAGTACAGAATCCTGCGTACGGTCGTCAGAATCCTTTGCTCTTCCTTCACGCTGTGCGATCCAGATATTTTCATGCTTTTGTGTTACCGCATAATGTATATATCTGCTCATGATTTGGCTAGAGCGCAACATCTCTTTTGGCGTGAGTCCCCGTCTGACCGTAAACGCCTTGTTCATGCGCACCAACCTTTTTATCCATGGGTAAATCAAGAGGTTATCGCCGATACCTATTTCCACGGTAGTAGGATATCCCGTTTCTACAAGCATGACGTCGAGTAGCGCTGAGTCGAGTACGATATCTCTATGGTTGCTGACAAATGTATATCTGAGACTGAAATCTCGTGGCAAACAGTTATCATCGAATGTGCATCCGTCCGTATGCTTCCGTATGATATGTCGCACGATAGGTTTCATAAACCTTTTCTGGAAGTCGAGTGGCGACTTAACCCCAATGAAAGCCATTTTCAGCACAGCGTTTCTCAATGATTTAGGCAGCCACGGCACGATGCCACGTAGCATGGTCGAGAATTGTCTGTCAGCAAGCAATTCATTGAAAGCCTGTTGCACTTCTCCCGTATCATAGGGTCTTATCTCGTCGAATTCAGCAGGAATAGCCATAATATTCGTATCAGAATTGGTTTTCAACAATATCGGTGAGCACGTCGCTCATTTTGAGTCCCGCAGCCTTAACCTGTTGCGGTATGAAGCTGGTAGGTGTCATTCCAGGAGTTGTATTCACTTCGAGCATAGAAATTTTCCCCTCCTTAGAGATGATATAGTCAATGCGTATGATGCCATTGCAGTGCAGGATATCATAGATATGACTGGTAATTTCTTTAACGCGCTGTGTCACATCTTCTGACAGACGGGCAGGTGTAATCTCCTGTACCTGTCCATTATACTTAGCATCATAGTCGAAAAATTCGTTTGTTGTCACGACTTCTGTAGCAGGAAACACAACCGATTTCTCTTTAGTCTTATAAACACCGATAGAAATCTCTGTACCTTCCAGATACTGTTCGACCATCACTTCCGAGCTTTCCATCATAGCTTTTCTGATAGCAGGAGCCAGTTGGTCACGGTTTTTCACTTTGGAAACACCGAATGACGATCCATCTGCAGCCGGTTTTACGAAGCATGGCATTCCGATACGAGCCTCAATTTCCTCGTCAGACACCAGTTCTTCATATCCTTGTCTGATGAGCAGAGAATCAGCCACGCTCACTCCGTATCCTTTGAGATACTGGTTGAGCACAAACTTATCGAAAGTCATAGCCTCAACGAGCACGCCACTTGTACTGTATGGGACACCCACGAGGTCGAAATATCCCTGCATGATACCGTTTTCTCCTGGTGTTCCATGAATGGTGATATAGGCATAATCGAATGTTTTAGCCTTTCCGTTTTCCACAAAAGAAAAGTCGTTACGGTCGATGCGCGCAGTAGTTCCGTCGGGCAGTTCCACATTCCAGTCCTGTCCTTTTACATCGACGATATATACATTATACCGCTCTTTGTCGAAAAACGAAAAGAGTCCTTGTGCTGAGCGCAGCGATACGTCGTGCTCTGAAGAGTCGCCACCGCATACGATGGCGATGTCACGTTTCAAATTGTTGATCATTCGTGTATGTTGTTATATTGTTTGTTGTTCCGGTTTCATATATTTGCGCCATTTTTCAATCAGCGCCTCCATATCAGCTGCCAATGGCGAATTGAAGTCCATTTGCTGTTTGGTGACAGGATGCACAAATCCGAGTGTGCGTGCGTGTAGCGCTTGCCTTCCACATATTTTGAAGCAGTTTTGTATAAACGCCTTATAGGATGCAGAGCGTTCACCTCTTAGTATTTCCATTCCGCCATATCGTTCATCTCCGAAGAGCGGGTGTCCTATATGTTTCATGTGTGCACGTATCTGGTGTGTTCTCCCTGTTTCGAGTCTGCATTCGACGAGTGTCACATACCCGAATCGCTCCAGTACCCGATAGTGTGTGACCGCCGTTTTACCGATATCTCCGCCTGGTGTGAATACCGCCATGCGCAGTCTATCCTTCGGATCGCGTCCTATATTTCCCTCTATGCGTCCACTGTCTTCGGTAAGGTTTCCCCATACGAGTGCATTATAACTTCTGTGTGTATCGTGATTGAAGAACTGGGCACCGAGTTCTGTCTTTGCCTCTGGTGTTTTAGCCACTACGAGGAGTCCGCTTGTATCTTTATCTATACGGTGTACGAGTCCAACAGCGGGGTCGTTGGGGTCGTATGTCGGCAGATCCCGCAAGTGCCATGCTATGGCATTGACGAGTGTTCCTGTAAAATTTCCACATCCCGGATGCACCACGAGTCCTGCTGGTTTGTTGACCACCATCAGTTGGTCGTCCTCATATACCACATCGATTGGTATGTTTTCCGGCACGATTGACGTATCATGGTGTGGTCTGTCGAGCATCAGCGTGATGATATCACCCGGTCTGACCTTATAGTTACTTTTGACAGGATTGCCGTTCACATGTACATATCCCGCATCGGCAGCCTTCTGTATTCTGTTTCTGGACGAGTGCTGCACATGCTCCGACATATATTTGTCGATTCTCACGGGCACTTGTCCTTTATCGACTTCCATGCGCAAATGCTCATACAGTCCGTCGTCAGAAGGTCCGTCGTTGCTCCCTTGTTGGTCCGCATCGAGTCCGAAATCGTCATCCATTTCGATTTCGTCGTATCCTATTTCGTTTATTTCGTTGCTTTTATCTTTCATTACAGTCGTTATATCGGCGTTGGCGGTTAATGGTTATGGTGCTGTCACTTCTTGAAAATCATCGACATCTCCCCCACTTTGTGTTTCGTTGCCATATCCGGCATCGGGTCCCACATAGTTTATATCTACATCTTGGTCGTCGTAGGTACCTTTTCCCACCATGAGTGTGAGTGGATATTCTATAGAGATGCGGTCTCCGTTAGCCACTCTTCTTCCTCTGCAGAGTATGCCATAGACCCAATCTTTCTCTCCTGCTACTTTTTTTGCAGGCAGCACATTGAATCCGAGCGATTTGAGCTTCGCCTCAGCTTCTCTGTAGCTTGAGTTGTCAACAATGTCTGGTATTTCTATTGTAGGCGACGATGGCGAGTTGACCGTGACATAGATGACGCGGCCTTCTTTCACTTTTGTGCCATAGTCTGGACTTTGTGCGAGTATGCAGTTGGCTGGCAGAGTCTTGACATATCCAGAGTCGCTAACAGCAATTTTCAGTCCGTCTTGCTGCAGCAGTTGGTCTGCCTTGTTATAATCCATGTTTTTCAGGTCAGGCACGGGTATTCCCACTCCGTGCTTAGTATATATACTGAGTCCCACGTTGATGCCCACGATGATGAGTATGACCACTGCCGCCATAGCCAGCAGATGGAAGCACAGATAGGGACTGAACAGTTTTCCAAAGAATTCCTTGACGTTCATATATTATTAATAGGTGTAACCAATGGGCAAAAGTACGAAGAATAATCCATACTACCAAATGAATAAACAAAAAAAAGAGAGACAACCTCATGGGTTGTCTCTCTATGTTCTTGTTTCGTCTCCTACTGGAACCGTCATTTACTTACCGTGATTCTCGTGAGATACGGTCAACTTCTTGCGGCCCTTAGCGCGGCGTGAAGCCAGCACGCGACGACCATTCTTGCTTGCCATACGCTCGCGGAAACCATGCTTGTTCACGCGACGACGATTGTGAGGCTGAAATGTTCTTTTCATTGTCTTATTATATTTTTATTTTTGTTATTATTCCACAATTCGGGTTGCAAAATTACGCATTATTTTCGAAATACGCAAGTTTTATACGATTTTTAGCACATAAAAAGCCGTTTTTTTATATTTTCTTCGTAACTTTGCACCGCTTTTTACAAACTAAGCCATAAGAAGTTACAATTTTACAGATAAAACAATATGATTAAATCACAAGACATCAAGAAGGGCACCTGCATCCGCATGGATGGCAAGCTCTATTTCTGCATCGACTTCCTCCACGTGAAGCCAGGTAAAGGAAACACCATCATGCGTACTACTCTCAAGGATGTGGTAAGCGGTCGTGTATTGGAAAAGCGTTTCAACATCGGTGAAGCCCTTGAAGACGTTCGTGTGGAGCGTCGTCCCTACCAGTATCTTTATCAGGAAGGTGCTGACTACATTTTCATGAACCAAGAGACTTTCGACCAGATTCCCATTGCCAAGGATCTGATTACCGGTGTTGATTTCATGAAGGAGAGCGATATCGTAGAAGTTGTCAGCGACGCCGACACCAACACTATCCTCTTTGCCGAAATGCCTGTGAAGACCAATCTTCGCATCACTCACTCTGAGCCAGGCATCAAGGGCGATACCGCTACCAATGCTACCAAGCCTGCTACACTGGAGACTGGTGTAGAGATTCGCGTTCCCCTGTTTGTTGACGAGGGTGACCTCGTACAGGTTGACACCCGCGACGGCAGTTACTTGAACCGCGTAAAGGAGTAAATGAAATATTCCATCATCGTCCCCGTCTATAATCGCCCCGATGAGATAGGCGAGTTGCTTGAGAGTCTTTGCTCTCAAACAGAGACCGATTTTGAGGTAATTGTAGTAGAGGACGGATCACAAATCCCATGCAAGGATGTTTGCGAGAAATTCGCAAGCATCCTTGATTTGCATTATTACAATAAGGAAAACAGCGGTCCCGGCATGAGCCGCAACTATGGTGCTGAGCGATCTGCAGGCGATTATATCATCGTGCTTGACTCCGATGTGGTATTGCCCGACGGCTATCTTGTTGCCATCAACCGCGAGTTGAATCAGCATCCCGTCGATGCTTTCGGCGGTCCCGACGCTTCACATCCCTCGTTTACTGCCATCCAGAAGGCCATTTCCTACTCGATGACGAGTTTTTTTACCACCGGCGGCATCCGCGGTGGCAAAGCCAAACTCGACAAGTTCTATCCCCGTTCGTTCAATATGGGTATTCGTCGTGAGGTCTATGCCCATCTGAATGGATTTGCCAAGATGCGTTTTGGCGAGGATATCGACTTCAGTTATCGCATAGTAGAAGCAGGCTATTCCACCCGACTCTTCCCCGAAGCATGGGTTTGGCATAAGCGCCGCACCGACTTCCGCAAGTTTTTCCGCCAGGTGTATAACAGCGGCATAGCACGCATCAACCTTGAGAAGCTCCATCCCGGCACGCTCAAATTAGTGCATCTGCTGCCTATGGTCTTCACCGTAGGCGTCATTGCCCTTATCCTTGCCAGCGCCGTAGGCCGTGCGCTGATGCACTATTGTCCCGAAGGCCAATGGCTGTGGCTGTTTGTCTGTCCGTGGATTCCCATCCTACTCTATTCACTCATCATTCTGATCGACTCCACCGTGTGCAACAAGAGTCTGAAGGTTGGCATCCTCAGTGTGCCCGCTGCCTTTGTCCAGCTTATGGGTTATGGCTTCGGATTCATAGAGTCTTGGTGGAAGCGCTGTGTCAGAAAGCAAGACGAGTTTACGGCTTTCGAGAAGAATTTCTATAAATAAACTTACTCTGTCGAGTAGCATCCGTATGGACAAACTCAGCATCACCCAATGGGCAGAAGACGACCGACCGCGTGAAAAACTCATGCGACTGGGCCCCGAAGCATTGAGCAATGCCGAGCTCATGGCCATTCTCATCGGTTCGGGCACCCCTGAAGAGAGTGCCGTCGATCTGATGAAACGGGTGCTCAACGACTGTAACAACAACCTCAACACGCTGGGCAAGCGCAGCATTGCCCAACTCATGGAGTACAAAGGTGTGGGGCCTGCCAAGGCTGTCACCATTATGGCGGCATGCGAACTGGGCAAGCGCCGCCAGATGGAAAAGGCAGAAGTGCGTCCTAAGCTCGATTCGGCAGAGGCGATCTATCAATACATGCACCCCAAGATGCAAGACCTTGATGTGGAAGAGGCATGGGCATTGCTCATGAATCAGAATTTCAATCTCCTCAAGGCAGTGCGTCTCTCCCATGGCGGCATCAGCGAGACGGCGGTCGATGTGCGCATCATACTGAAAGAGGCCTTGCTTGCCAATGCCACTATAGTTGCCATCTGCCACAACCATCCCAGCAACAACCATCGCCCAAGTAGCAACGACGACCGCCTGACGGAACTGGTGAGAAAGGCTTGCCAGACCATGCGTATCTTCATGCTCGACCATATCATCATCACCGACGGACGTTATTATAGTTATCGAGAAGAGGGTCGTTTGTCTTGAATATCAGCCATATAGACCCATCGCGCAGCATACCTTTCTCAGCAATTTCAATGTATTTGCTCAGCAATTTCAATGAATTTACTCAGCAATTTCAATGTATTTGCTCAGCAAACTCAATGAATTTGCATCATCAACGAATATTTCGTTTACCTTCTATACATATCTTCAGACTACGTTGCGCAAGTTTCATAGCCTTGCAAAACAAATTACTTTCCTCAGCAAATCAATTTACTTTGCTCGGCAAATCAATTTGTTTTCCTCGGCAAATCAATTTGATTTGCTAACAGATACGGCTTTCACATAACAGCAACGCTCTATTACTTAAAGATTTAGACTACAATCTCAATACCTGTCATCAACTATGGTTAGTCGCATGATGCATATTCCCTTCCATGCAAAGCCTCATCAGCTTCAGCCTCAACGCTTAACCGCAATTACTAACAAAGTATAAAATGCGGAGGCAATCACGGCATTTATCCAGACAAATAGTTATATTTGCATCATGAAAACTACCATTTTCCATCACTTCAACAAGATAGCCGCACTGGTCGTTGCCCTATGCGCAGCATGCGGGGCAAGCGCCCAAAACTATCCTATAGGTATTGTCAGTCACCAAGATTCCATGCGCTATGTGCAGTTTGGACTGGTGGCAAACATTGCTGACAGCTATGCCAACGGTGTGCAGTTCTCCCCCATTACCAATATGTCGGCGGCTCCTTTCCGAGGCATACAGCTCAGCGCCATCAGCAATATCGCGATGGGAGTGGAGAAAGGCATACAGCTGGGAGGTGCCCTCAACGTGTCGTCGGGATATATGCGCGGCATTCAGCTGGCTGCTGCCAACTATGCCGACTCGCTCAACGGTTCGCAGATAGGACTCATCAATGTGGCACTGGCACATCCAAGGGGATGGCAGGTGGGCATTGTCAACGTCACTCGCGACACCTTGGCACACAAGATAGGACTGGTCAACATCAATGCCAAGACCACCATCGACTATATGTTTTCTGCCGGATCGAGCACCAAGTTCAATGCTGCCGTGCGCTACCGCAACCGCAGCACCTATAACATTCTTGGTGCGGGAACCCACTATATGGGCCTCGACCGCGATTTTTCCGGTGCCATCTATTATCGCATCGGACAGTATTTCCACCTCACACCACGACTGACACTGAGTGGCGATGTGGGCTTCTACCATATAGAGACTTTCCAACACAAGGCCGACAAGCCTGAACGACTCTATTCCATACAGGCACGCATCAATGCCGACTACCAGTTGGGCAAGTATCTTGGTGCCTTTGTCTCTGTGGGTTATGGCGACACCCGATACTACAGCCACAACCGACACTACCGCAACCGCCCGCTCATCGAGGCAGGTCTGACCATACGCCACCAGCGTTCACAGCAGCAAGACATCTTCGACATCAGACGCAACGACGATGATATCATGGATTGCACAGATTCCATCATGGCACTGCCCCTCAAACCTAAACCTTGGCGAGCAGCTGTCGAAGCCACGGGCATCAACGTGTTTGTCCACTGTTTCGACCGTTTTGTGCTGGGCGAGGAATTTGCCAAAACCACGCTCAACTCCATTGGTCACAACATCCGCAACGGCTTTGTATGGGACAACGACCAGTTTTCCACCAACCTTTTTGCCCATCCCTACCACGGCAACCTCTACTACAATGCCGCACGAAGCAATGGGCTCAACTTCTGGCAATCGGCTCCCTACTCCTTCTTTGGATCGCTCATGTGGGAAGTGGCAGGCGAGAAAGAACCGCCAGCCATCAACGATCTGATAGCTACAACCATGGGAGGCATCTGCATAGGAGAGGTGACACACCGCGTCAGCGACATCATTCTCGACGACCGCGCCTATGGTTTCCCGAGATTCCTGCGTGAGGCAGCAGCCACCATCATCAATCCCATCAAGGGTTTGAACCGCATCATCACGGGCGAAGCATGGCGCGTGAGGTCCACCCACTACTTGCACCACGACCGTGAGGCATTCCCCCTCGACTGTTCCATCAGTGTGGGCGACCGCTATCTGGCAGACAATGGTGCCATCTTCCGTGGCGAACACAATCCCTACGTCAATCTCTTTATGGAATACGGCGATGCCATGGATGGTGAAAACCACAACAAGCCCTACGATTTCTTTAGTGCTGAAGTGACCTTCGGACTCAGCAAGAACCAGCCCATCATCAACTCCTTGCACATTCTGGGACGTCTCTGGTCGGCACCGTTCAATTGGGGAAAATCCATGGATGCTGAGTTTGGCATCTATCAACACTTCAATTATTACGACTCGAAACCAGTGAAAAACGGGTCGGACCTCACCCCTTATCGCATCAGCGAAGCGGCATCGGTGGGACCGGGAGTCATCGTAGAATTTCCAAAGGTGGGAGCGCTGACGCGTCTCGAACAGCGCATTTTCCTCAGCGGCATACTGCTGGGCGGCACCAAGAGCGACTATTTCAATGTGATTGACCGCGACTACAACATGGGAAGCGGCTACAGCATCAAGACCAAGACCCACATGGAGATAGGCAGGTTCGGTCGGTTCATCCTCAATGTGCATTATTTCCGCATCTTCACATGGAAGGGTTACGAGAATAAAGACCTCAGCACCATCGACCCGCTGTATCTCAATGCACAAGGAGACAAGGGCAATGCACGCCTTCTGGTGGTCAGTCCGATGATAGAAATCGACTTGCCAAAGCGTTGGAGCCTATTGATGGCAAGTTCGTTTTTCGAGCGACAAACCCACTACAAATACTATGCCGACGTCAAGGCGAAGACCTTTGAAGTGAGAGCCGGACTTACCTATCACTTCTAATCCAACCGCCGTTTCTTGCAATCGGGTTGCAAGAAACGGCGGTTTTTCCATGTTTTCATATCATCGTGACACTGGTTTGTGTACCTTTGCCATCAGAAACAAACACGTATTATAATATATGGCACACGAACATCAACATCACAGTCACTGCAGCTGCAACTGTCATTCTGAGGCAGAAGCACACCATCATCATCACGATGAAGGTCAAGGACATCACCACCATCACGACCATAACAGCCTTCACCGACAACTGGCTGTCATCACCACAACCATCATACTGCTCATCGGTGCGGTCTGCATAGAACATTATCTCACGTTGCCCACATGGCAACTGTTGCTCATTTATCTCGTGCCCTACCTCCTGGTGGGTCATAAAACGCTGGGCGAAGCCGCCGAAGGACTGCTCCATGGCGATGCGTTCAACGAGGATTTCCTCATGGCGATAGCCACTATCGGTGCGTTGTGTATCGGATTTCTGCCCGGTGCCGACACCGAATTTCCCGAAGCAGTATTCGTCATGCTGTTCTTCCAGATAGGCGAAATGTTTGAAGGCTATGCCGAAGGGCAGAGCCGCAAAAGCATTTCAAACCTCATGGACATACGCCCCGATGTGGCACACGTGATGCGCAACGGTCAAACCGTCGATGCAAAACCGGAAGATGTGGCAGTAGGAGAAACCATCATCATCGCACCGGGCGAGAAAGTGCCCCTCGATGGAACGGTCTGCAAAGGCTCATCGGCACTCAACACCGTGGCACTAACGGGTGAAAGTGAACCGCGCGACATCCATGAAGGCGACGACATCACGTCGGGATGTATCAATCTCAGCGGTGTCATCAGCGTCACTACAACCAAGACTTACGGCGACAGTACCGTGTCGAAAATCATCGATTTGGTGGAACATGCCAGCGACAATAAGTCGAAAAGCGAGGCTTTCATCACCCGATTTGCACGCTATTACACCCCTGTAGTGGTCGTTGCTGCATTGATACTGGCGGTGGTTCCACCACTCATTTCCGGCGATTTCATCGAAAACTTCCCCACATGGCTCTACCGCGCACTGATGTTCTTGGTGGTATCGTGCCCTTGCGCTCTCGTCATCAGCATTCCCCTCACCTTCTTTGGAGGCATCGGTGGAGCATCGCGCCACGGCATACTGGTGAAAGGGGCATGCTATATGGATGCACTCGCCAACCTCCATACGGTGGTTTTCGATAAGACGGGCACCCTCACCCACGGTCAGTTTGCCGTAGAAGCGGTGCATCCCGACCATTTCAACGAGCGTCAACTGCTCCACCTCGCTGCCCACGTAGAGCATTTTTCCACCCATCCCATCGGAGCTGCCCTGCGTAATGCGTTCCCCGAAGAGGCTACCGACGGATGCCGCATCAGCCATGTGGAAGAAGTGGCTGGACAGGGCATTCGCGCACAGGTTGAGGACCACATCGTCTGTGTGGGCAATCAGCGCATGATGGAAACCATAGGTGCACAGTGGCATCCATGCCATCACATCGGCACTATCATCCATGTGGCTATCGACGGACAGTATGCAGGCCACATCGTCATCAACGACCATATCAAGGACGACAGCATTGAAAGCATCAACAAACTCAAGCAGTTGGGCATCAAACGCACGGTCATGCTCACCGGCGACCGACAGGAAGTGGGACAACATGTAGCGGAGACACTTCATATAGATGAATTTCACGCCGAACTCATGCCTGCCGATAAGGTGGCACATGTGGAGCGGCTGATACAGGAAAAACCCGTAGATAAAGCCCTTGCCTTTGTGGGCGACGGTATCAACGATGCGCCCGTACTGGCACGAGCCGACGTGGGTATTGCCATGGGCGCACTGGGTAGCGATGCTGCCATAGAGGCTGCCGACGTGGTATTGATGGACGACCGACCTTCTAAGATTGCACTTGCCGTGAGCATTGCACGCCACACCATCGCCATAGCACGCCAGAATGTGGTGCTCGCCATTGGCATCAAGGTGGCTGTACTGCTATTGGCAACCTTCGGTATGGCTACACTTTGGATGGCTGTGTTTGCCGATGTGGGCGTCACCGTACTGGCGGTACTCAACGCCATGAGGGCACTGAGCGGAAAAAACAAATAAAAAAGAACGACTCTGTTTGGCACTCTGCCCACTATTTAGTAACTTTGCAGTCACTGAAAACATATCCATATTTATAACTAACCATACTACACTATGATGAGAAAATACTTCTTGGCTGTGGTTTGCTGTTGCTCGGCATGGGCTGCAGCACAGACAGCTAAACCCGCCATCCCACGCGATGAACAGTTGGAAGCGAAAGTAGAAAAGACACTTGCAAAAATGACCCTCGATGAGAAAATAGGTCAGATGCTCGAACTCAACCTCGATATCATGGGGACATACGACGCATCGGGAAAATGGAAACTCAACGAGACGATGCTTGACACCTGTATCTCTAAATACAAAGTGGGATCGCTGCTCAATGCACCGGGAACACGCGCTGCTACCGTAGAACAATGGCAGGAGTGGATTCGGCTGATACAGAAAAAATCGATGAAACATATCGGCATCCCCGATGTGTTCGGTCTGGACCACAACCACGGAGTGACCTATACTCAAGGCGGAACGCTCTTTCCGCAACCTATCAATATCGCTGCTTCATTCAATACTGAGTTGGCACGCACCGGAGCACAGGTTACTGCATACGAAAGCCGCGCTGCCAACTGTCCATGGGTATATAACCCAGTGACCGACCTCGGCAGAGATCCACGCTGGTCGCGCATCTGGGAGAGCTTCGGCGAAGACCCCATTGTCAATGCACGCATGGCTGAAGCTGAAATCATGGGCTATCAGGGCAACGACCACAACCACCTCTCACGCTATAACGTAGCTACCAGTTTGAAACACTATATGGGTTACGGTGCTCCCTTCACCGGCAAAGACCGCACACCGGCGTATATCGCTCCAAACGTGTTGAGAGAAAAGTATTTCGAGCCTTTCAAGGCTGCCGTGCAGGCTGGCGCACTCACCATCATGGTCAATTCGGCAAGCATCAACGGTGTACCCGTACATGCCAGCTACGAATACCTTACTCAATGGCTTAAGAAAGACTTGAACTGGGACGGAATGATTGTCACCGACTGGGCTGACATCAACAATCTCTTTACCCGCGAGAGAGTGGCAAAAGACAAGAAAGATGCAATCCGCATTGCTATCAATGCCGGTATCGACATGTCGATGGACCCATACAGCGTGGAGTTTTGCATACTGCTAAAACAACTCGTCAACGAGGGCAAGGTGAGCCAAGAGCGTATCGACGACGCCGTGCGTCGCATCCTCAGACTGAAATACCGCATCGGACTGTTTGACGAACCAAATACCGGAGGCAAGGGCTATGAGAAGTTTGGATCGCAAGAACATGCTAATATGGCTCTCCGTAGCGCCGAGGAAACTGAGATTCTGCTAAAGAATGAAGGCATTCTTCCATTGGCAAAAGGGAAAAAGATACTGCTCACTGGACCTAATGCCAACCAGATGCGATGCCTCAACGGCGGTTGGAGCTACACTTGGCAGGGTAGCAAAGCTGAAGACTTGGCAGAGAAATACAACACAATCTATGAAGCACTCTGCAACAAATACGGTCAGGAAAACGTGATTCTCAACCAAGGTGTGACCTACAACGAAAAGGGACAGTACTGGGAAGAAAATGAACCACAGATCGAAAAAGCTGTTGCTGCGGCTGCTCAGGCGGATGTCATCATTGCCTGTGTGGGTGAAAACAGCTACTGCGAGACACCGGGAAACCTCACTGACCTTTGGATGTCAGAGAACCAACGCAATCTGGTGAAGGCTCTGGCAAAGACTGGCAAACCCATAGTTCTCGTGCTCAACGAAGGTCGTCCACGGCTCATCGCCGACATTGAACCGTTGGCTAAGGCCATTGTCCACATCATGTTGCCGGGCAACTACGGTGGCGATGCACTGGCAAACCTGTTGGCTGGCGACGCTAACTTTTCTGCCAAACTGCCCTACACCTATCCGAAAGAAATCAATTCACTGGCTAACTACGACTATAAAGTCAGCGAAGAAGTGGGCACCATGGCTGGCGCATACAACTACGACGCGAAGGTTTCGTTGCAATGGCCCTTCGGTTACGGTCTGAGCTATACCACTTTTGAGTATGCCAATCTAAAGGTGGATAAGGCAAACTTCACTGCCGACGACGTGTTGACCGTTACGGTGGATGTGAAAAACACGGGCTCGCGTGCTGGCAAGGAGTCGGTATTGCTCTATTCGAGCGACCTCATTGCATCGATTGTGCCTGACAATAAGCGTCTGCGTTGCTTCACCAAGATCAGTCTCGAACCGGGTGAAACAAAAACTGTGACTTTCACTTTGCCGGCAAAAGACCTTGCTTTCGTGGGTGCCGACGGTCGCTGGACACTCGAAGAAGGTGATTTCCTGCTGCGCGTTGCACGCCTTACCGCTCCCACTACCTGCACCAAAACTAAGGTTTGGAATACGCCAAATAAATAAAAAGGCCTGATTTCAACGGAATTTTCCGTTCTCATACACAACGATTCAGCCGCATTTGAAAAATCAAATGCGGCTGAATCATTTTGATATCACAATGTCGTTTCAGTATAAGAGACAAACATATTTAACATGCCACGAATAGCCATTCTTCCCAAAAGTAGTCCGAGAATGCCCAATACAAACAATAATATCAAGGGAGCAACTCCCCAGTTATCACAATAAGACAATATCACTGGAAACAGTAAAGACAACACCAAGAGACTATAAGACAAGAAGAATAGGCATCGAGGACGTTTCCATTCAACCACCAGCTGTTGTTCTGTTCTCATCTTCTCCATAAGCATAGGCACTACCGCCAACGACAAGAACCCAATGACATAAGTCAGAATGGCCAATATGAAAACTAAAGAATAGCCATACAACCATCCTACAACAAACAAAATAACAGCACAGGACGTTTCCATTTGCAGGAAATAGATATACGTATCAAGTGTTTTACGATATACGGCACTATAGCCTTCCTTTTTTCTACTTATACTCCCAGAACGCCAAAAACTGCCTGATAGAATCATAAGTATGGGACTGCACAATGACAAATAAAAGCTCATGTAGGCAGACAAAGCAGCATACATCCTTTCTGTGTCCATCGTCAACGACTGCCATACAATGAGTATGACAAAAGCCAAAACATACCAACCTACGAATAATACGGTTTTATATTTGTTGAAACACATAGATTAACAACATGTATTACTACTAAACAGCCATCGCAACAAACATCTTTCTGTTATTGAATATAGAAGCAATCCAACAGCTATCAAACCACAGATAATCCACAAGACACCATCTACCCTACTGACATCTACTCCAAAAAAGCAAATTAGTAAATATACTGATACAGGGAAAACGGCTTCTATAACTTTAAGTAGAGTCTTTTTTCGCGCAGACAAAACCATTCGTTCACATATCCGATAAATCATGATTGGCAAGTTTGTAACATTCAGCACACACATATTCATCAGCGCAACAAGAAGCATAAGACGCCCATGATAGCCGAATGCTTTCATTATAGGCATAGAAACAAGCGACAACAAGACAGTCTGCAACACAAGAGCACCATACTTTCTTCGCACTTGTAGGCGAACTTCATCTATGGATACAACCTGTTGGTTGCAAAATGTATCCGTCTTATATCCAGCAAACACTACTCCTGAAAGCCATAACATAGTGAAGAAATAGAAATAAGACGACAGCTCATCAAACACGTCATCATGACCTGACATGCCTTTTCGATATGCACTTTCACATATCGCAAACATAGATAATGACAAGAATACCAACATGGTCACCGTCTTTCGTTTATCACGATAGGTGCTTAGCAATTCTGAAAAACACATAAAAATTATTTTCTTCATACTTTTAAAATTGTATCATTAATTCGATGGCAAAATTACGAATTATTTATCTTCTATAGGCTATATTCCCATTACAATTAGTACATTCAAATCCTAACTACAAAAACATATCTAACTACGCAACAGCAACTTATCTGTAGTTTTACAATCATTACACTCGTTCATCGAATACTATTGAGCAGTACATCTACGCCTTGTGCGCCCTTTCTCCGGAAGAGTTTGCTATTGATTCTACTACGTATATTTGTTATCTGTTGCACCGACACATCCATGAGTGCAGCCATCTCCGTGGGTACAAATCGCAGGCGTATCAACATGCACACTCTGCGCTCCGACTCAGTCAACTGTGGGGAAGATATACGCTGCGTGAATACAGGGAAGTGGATTTCAAGCAACTGCATCAACGCATTCCACTCTGCATCTGACACGCGTGAAGCCTTACTCGCTAAAGAATGGAAATGGGATACAAGTTGGCTATCGAGCACAAGACGCTCTACATTACACTCATGGTTGTCGCTTGGATTCACACTACATAGACGCAATTGCTGTTGCAGACTTTCTATTTGCTCTCTTTTCTTTTTCCTTATAGATTCTATGTCCTTTTGAAGCAACTCCATATCATTGATGGCATCATAGTATCGCTTGAGCAAATTGGTATAATGTTCATTAAGGATTTCAACCTCAGACGACCTCAACTGACGTAGTCCATTCATACATATTATTGCCACAAGACACACAAGGAAAGCAAATGCTGCCATTGCAAGAAATGCCATACGATAATTATACGATTGGGCTGCCGTTGTTTCATAGGACTTCTGCATCACCTGCCCATCGATGATAATTCCAACTACCGCAATGATAAATCCTATTGCCATGAGAATGGCTATATAGGATACCAACTTTAGCTTCTTCATAGGTTAGCAATATGTGACATAGTTAATATAGCTTATGTTCCTTCCTGTTCATCACTGCAAAGATACGATTTTTCTATGACACACCACTTGTTTACCCGTTCCTTTTTCATCCATGCACCCTATTTTTGGTGGTTTGGGAAAAAAGATATATCTTTGCAAGAAGAAAACAAATAAGACTATGACACAAGAAGAAAAGACACAAATAGAAGAACGCATCGTGGATGTGCTCAAAACTGTATATGACCCGGAAATACCCGTAGATATCTACAATCTGGGCATGATCTATAAGATTGATGTGAAAGATGACGGAGCTGTGGAACTCGACATGACATTCACTGCACCCAACTGTCCGGCTGCTGACTTCATTTTGGAAGATGTACGCACCAAACTGGAAGGTGTGGATGGCGTGAAAACAGCCAACGTCAACCTCGTGTTTGAACCCGCTTGGGACCAGTCGATGATGAGCGAAGAGGCTCGCGTCGAACTCGGTTTCGACTGATGCTCTATAAATACAGACATGGAGACTGCAACCAATAGCGACAAACTCCATATGGATTATCGACAGATACTATAATATATAATAAGGTGTAAAGCCCATGAAGAATGTATATTTTCTATCCGATGCCCACCTCGGATCGTTGGCAGTTCCGCATCAACGCACGCAGGAACGACGTCTGGTACGCTTTCTCGATTCTATCAAAGAGAAGGCGGCAGCCATCTATCTGCTGGGCGATATGTTTGATTTCTGGTATGAATACCGCTACGTAGTGCCACGTGGCTATACCCGGTTCTTAGGCAAACTCTCGGAACTGAGCGATATGGGAGTGGAAATCCACTATTTCACCGGCAATCACGATATATGGGCTTACAACTATCTGCAACAGGAATGTGGGGTGATACTGCATAAGAAAGAAGAGACAACAGAAATCTATGGTCACGAATTTTTCCTTGCTCATGGCGACGGACTGGGCGACAATGATGCCTCATTCAAATTGCTTCGTGCCATTTTCCATAATACGGTGTGTCAAAAGATGTTTTCTTCCATCCACCCACGATGGGGCATGGCATTCGGATTGACATGGGCAAAACACAGTTATATCAAGCACAAAAAGACCGACCAACCATCCTTTATGGGTGAAGAGCGTGAACACTTGGTACGCTTTGCTCGCGCTTATATGGTGGATCATCCCAACATAGACTATTTCATCTTCGGTCATCGACACATAGAACTCGATATAAAACTGGAACGCCACACGCGCCTGATGATTTTGGGCGACTGGATTAGCCAGTTCACCTATGCCGTATATGATGGCGAACACATGTTTTTAGAGGAGTATGTGGAGGGCGAAAGCCAACCATAACAGCATATCACAATACACAATAAGCAGTTTCCTAATCGTCAGAAAACTGCTGTACGACTCATTTCATCCTATCCTGTAGCCAGCCGATCTAACGGGGCTGTCGGATGAAGAAAAGGGCTATCAACTGTTCATCAAGGCTTCAATCTCATCTTCAGTAGAAAGGTTGAAGTCGCCCGATATCGTACTTTTCAGTGTACTGGCTGCCAGTGAGAAGTCAAGACAACGCTGGTCATCGTCGCGGCGCACCAAGTGTGCATGGAGATAGGCTGCCAGATAAGCATCACCAACACCCATGGGATCGATCACTGGATTAATGTCATAGACGCGAGTGGTATAGAGTTTTTCGCCATCGAAAAGCACACCACTGAGCAAATGGTGGTTGGATGAGACCTCATTGCGCAATCCCATGATAAACTTCCTACAGCGTGGAAAACGGTCTGCTATCTTGCGAAACATCGCAGTATAGGCCTCCACATCAATGTGATAATCGGACGAAGTTGCTTCAAAGGGTATGCGTGGCAGTCCTGACACCAATTCCCATTCGCCAGCATCGCCAAAGACAATGTCGCTATAGTGCATCAGTTGAGGCAACACATCAGCAGCCTTAGCACCATAGTTCCATAGGTTTTTGCGGTTGTTGATGTCACAAGCAATGATAAGTCCCATCTCATCGGCAGTGCGCACAGCCTCGAAAGTGGCATCGGTAGCACTCTGCGAAAGGGCACAGGTGATACCGGAACAATGAAACACATCAGCGCCACGAAACACATCGCGCCAAGGTATCATACCGGGATGTAGATTATAGAATGCGGAATCCTTACGATCATAGACCACACGCGATGGACGTAGCGATGCTGCCTGCTCGAAGAAATAGGTTCCGATACGTGGTCCACCCCAGTTGATGAAGCACGTATTGAGTCCCATCTCGCGCAAACGCTGTTCGCAAGCCTTGCCCATTGCCGTTTCCGGCAGGCGGCTCACATAGCGCACCTCATTACCCAACATGGCAAGCGAAACTGCCGCATTGGCCTCACTACCGCCAAAATGGGCTTCCATCTGTGTGCCTTGTGTCAGGCGGTAATCGTCTCTTTTGGAGAAGCGAAGTAATACTTCTCCGAATGTCACCACTTTCATCTTGATTCCTTTCTATATATTATAATTGGTGTAACACCTCTGTTTCTGTTGAATCCACATGGATTATGAGGTCAAAACGACTTCAACAACCAGTTTTCCACCCCATCGACCACTATACCATTTCAGTTGGAATGGAGTATAACATCTATGGTCTCTGGAGTAATAATAATGGTGAAAGACCTCCTGTCAGGCATCCCTTGCGGGCCACCAAGCGGTCTTCCACCATCAAAAAATTGTATTGCTGCGATGATAACGCTTAGAGCAGATTCATCGTATCGGTAGCAATCATGAGTTCCTCATCGGTAGGAATGACCACAACCTTCACCTTCGAATCGTCGGCAGAGATAACAGCCTCTTCGCCACGTACGGCATTTTTGGCCTCATCAAACTTCACACCGAGGAATTCAAGACCCTTGCATACCTCTGAACGCATGCTGACCTGATTTTCTCCGACGCCAGCTGTGAATACAATGACATCCACTCCGCCCATAGCGGCAGCGTAGGCACCAATGTATTTCTTAATGCGGTAGAAGTACATGGCCTGTGCCAACTGGGCACGAGGCTCACCGGCTTTGGCTGCATTCTCTACATCTCTCATGTCTGATGAACCTCCTGTGATACCAGCTACACCGCTCTTTTTGTTGAGCAGGTTGCTCATGCCATCAGCATCGAGGCCGAGTTTCTTCTCAAGGAAAGTCACTGCACCACCATCGATATCGCCTGAACGGGTTCCCATCACGAGTCCTTCGAGTGGTGTAAGACCCATGGAAGTATCGATACACTTGCCATCAACAACAGCAGCAACGCTACCTCCATTACCAATGTGGCAAGTAATCATCTTGGTACCTTCTGCCTTGATGCCTAAAAATTCGCAGGCACGAGCAGAAACATAGCGGTGGCTGGTGCCATGGAAACCATAACGACGCACGCCATACTTCTCATAGAGTTCGTAAGGGATGGCATACATATAGGCCTTGGCAGGCATGGTTTGATGGAATGCAGTGTCGAACACACCTACCTGAGGCAGTCCGGGCATAAGCTCTTTAACGGCATTGACACCCTTGAGGTTGGCAGGATTGTGGAGCGGAGCAAGGTCAGAGCATTCTTCAAAAACCTTCAACACCTCATCGGTGAGCAGTACAGACTTGTTGAATTTCTCACCGCCATGCACCATACGGTGGCCTACGGCATCGATTTCCTTCAAGTCTTTAATAACGCCAACCTCAGGATCAGTAAGCAAAGAGAAGATGAATTTCACACCTTCAGTATGCTCGGGGATGTCGTGCATGATTTGCTTTTTCTCACCATTGGCCAGTTTCACCTTGACAAAGGCACCGTCCAAGCCTACGCGCTCTGCACCTCCAGAGGTCATCACGCTCTTGTCGTCCATGTTGTACAGTGCGTACTTGATAGAGGACGAACCGCAATTTAATACCAGAATCTTCATCTTTTATAGTTGTTTGCTAGTTATTTGTTTGCCTTAGCATCCATGGCCTGGCAAGCTGTGATTGCCACCATGTAGTAGATATCATCTACCGAACAGCCACGAGAGAGGTCGTTGACCGGACGTGCAATACCCTGGAGGATAGGACCAATGGCAATGGCATCGCCAAGACGCTGCACAAGTTTGTAGCCGATATTACCAACTTCGAGGTTAGGGAATACCAGAACATTTGCCTTACCTGCGATGTCTGAACCTGGTGCTTTCTTTGCACCTACGCTGGGCACAAGTGCAGCATCAGCCTGAAGTTCGCCATCAAGCTTGAGTTCGGGATCCAGTTCGTGGGCCAGTTTGGTAGCCTCAACAACCTTATCCACTACTTCATGCTTAGCAGAGCCCTTGGTAGAGAAACTCAGCATGGCAACGCGAGGATCGGTAAAGCCTGCTATAGAACGAGCTGTCTGGGCAGTACATACGGCAATCTGGGCGAGTTCGTTGGCATTGGGCATGGGAGTTACAGCTACGTCACCTACTACGAGAACACCGTCTTCACCATACTCTTTCTGCTTGCTGATGAGGAGCAGGCCACCGCTAACACATGTAACGCCAGGGGCACACTTGATGATTTGGAGTGCGGGGCGCAGGGTGTCGCCAGTAGTAGATAGGGCTCCTGATATCTGACCATCGGCTCCTTCGGTCTTGATGATCATGCATCCGAGGTAAAGCGGATTCTTCACGAGTTCGCGAGCCTGTTCGATGGTCATTCCTTTCTTTTTGCGAAGTTCTGCCAGCAAAGTAGCATACTCTTCGCTCTTGGGATTGTTTTCCGGGTCGATGATAGTGGCCTTATCTACACTGTTCAGTCCCCATTGTGCAGCGAGCTGCTTGATTTCGTTGGGATTACCAATGAGAACGATGTCGGCCATGTCTTCTGCCAATACACGATCGGCAGCTCTAAGGGTGCGCTCCTCTGTTGCTTCAGGGAGCACGATGCGCTGTTTGTTACTTTTTGCACGCGCAACGATTTGACTTAATAAATCCATAGTTTGTTTATTAAAAGTTTGATTTTGCTATATCTAGTTTGCAAAAGTACTAAAAATATTCTGAATAAGTCCGTAGAATTCAGAATATTTTAGATTAATTGCATCATTTCCTCAGTTAATATGCTTTCAAGTTTCTCTGCAGTGAGCCGAAGTTGCAATTGACCATCAATAGCAACAGTGATGCCACCGGTCTCTTCGCTGACCACAATGGCTATACAATCGCTGTCTTGCGACATGCCCAAAGCTGCACGATGGCGCAGTCCGAGCGACTTGGGAATATTCTGTTCGTGACTGACAGGAAGTATGCAACCTGCCGCTTTCAAACGTTTTCCTTCCACGATAAGAGCTCCGTCGTGGAGTGGAGAGTTTTTGAAAAAGATATTCTCAATAAGCTGTTGACTGATATTTGCATCAATCATTTCACCCGTATTTGCCACATCATCAAGTGGCATAGACCGTTGCATCACGATCAAAGCACCAACCTTTTTCTTACTCATGTTGAGTGATGCCATCACAATAGGCATGATAATGGGTTTCAGATCTTCTTCCTTCTTGCGTCCATCCTCGCCTGTAAAGAAGCGACGGATGCCTTTCACGCGTTGATGGGCACCCAGATTGTAGAAGAAACGACGGATATCGTCTTGGAAAAGCACGATAAGTCCGATGACACCGACACTCACCAACTTGTCCATGATACTACCCAGAAGTTTCATTTCAAGCACCTGTGAGACGACAAGCCATAGCACAATAAACACCAAGATGCCCATAAACACAGGCAATGATCGCGACTCCTTCATCAACCGATAGAAGTAGTAGAGTATCAAAGCCACGAGAGTAATGTCAATGGCGTCTTTTATTCCAAACTCAAAAAACATAGGCAGGTAATTTATTGTTTAGGGTTCATCTGTCCAACAATACGCACACACTCCACTGCTTCTTTCACATCATGCACGCGAAGTATGGATGCGCCTTTCATCAATGAAATGGTGTTGAGCACCGTAGTGCCGTTGAGGGCCTGTAGCGGATCGCTTTCCAACAATTGCCACACCATGCGTTTGCGTGAGATTCCCACAAGCACAGGCAGTGAAAGGGCATCGAGCTGATCCAGTTGGTGCATCACGTCATAGTTTTGTTGCAGGTCTTTACCGAAACCAAAACCAGGATCAAGGATGATATCCTTCTGTCCACAGTTGCGCAACTGCTGTATCTCACGGGCAAAGCGTAGCATCATATCGCGGATAGTGGGAGCTATAGACATGAGGATATAGGGCACTTTAAGACGCGCCACCATGCGGAACATCTCAGGATCAGCACCTTCCGACACATCATTGATGATATCGGCACCAAACTCCTCAACGGTCATTCGTGCCACATCGGGACGGAATGTATCTATGCTTACAATGGTATCGGGTGCTTCACGACGTACTATTTCAAGGGCATAGCGCAGTCTGCGTGATTCTTCTTCTTCATCCACAGGAGCACTACCGGGCCTTGTTGAGCATCCGCCCACATCGATCATAGTACCTCCCTCAGCCAATATTTGTTGTGTACGTTCTGCTATTTCGCGTTCGGTTTGCTTTCTGCTTCCCGAATAGAAGGAGTCAGGAGTGACATTAAGAATTCCCATGACCTGTGGTGAGGACATGGTTATCAGCTTCCCATTACAATTCAGAGTATATTCCATCTTATTTTACACATATATTATATATATTTCGCAAAGGTACGATTAAGTGAGCAGAATACAAAAAGAAATACCAATTTTCTTTTTTATTCTCGAACGACAGTACCTAAGATGCGTAGCATCAAAGGTACGATTAAGTGAGCAGAATACAAAAAGAAATACCAATTTTCTTTTTTATTCTCGAACGACAGTACCTAAGATGCGTAGCATCAAAGGTACGATTAAGTGAGCAGAATACAAAAAGAAATATCAATTTTCTTTTTTATTCTCGAACGACAGTACCTTCGGTACGTAGCGCCAGAGATACGGTTAAATAAGGAAAATACAAAGAAAAAACGGCAATTCTTTTGCAATTCACTCACATAATCGTACCTTTGCATCACCAAAACAACAACAAATATATGGATATCAAGGAACTCTACAAACTCTATCTCGCCCATCCGTGCATCACTACCGACTCGCGCGAATGCCCGAAAGACAGCATCTTCTTGGCTCTTAAAGGGGCTTCGTTTGATGGTAACCGATTCGCACAGGCCGCTTTGGAGAAAGGATGTGCCTATGCCATTGTCAGCGAGCTCACCAATCCTGAGACACAAAAAGAAGACTGCCGCTACATCGTAGTGGATGACACATTGCAAACTTTTAAGGACTTGGCACGCGAACACAGACGCCATTTCCAACTGCCCATCATAGGCATTACTGGTACAAACGGAAAGACTACTACCAAGGAACTGACGAAGGCGGTACTCGCTGAATGTTACAACGTAATGGCAACAGAGGGTAATTTCAACAACGACATAGGCGTTCCGAAAACTCTCTTCAGACTAAACGAAGACTACGATATCGCAGTAGTGGAGATGGGAGCAAGCCATCCGGGAGACATTAAAACACTGGTAGAAACGGCAGAACCTACATGTGGACTGATTACCAACGTGGGGCGTGCCCACCTACAGGGTTTTGGATCTTTCGAAGGTGTATGCCATACCAAAGGCGAGCTCTACGATTATCTCCGACAACACGAATGCCCTGTGTTTGTCAATCGAGACAATGAACACTTGATGGCTATGACCGATGGATTGGCAGACATCTATTACTATGGTCAGAGTAGCAACCCCGATATTCTGATACATGGCGAAGTGGTGTCGTGCTCTCCATTTCTTAAGTTCCGCTGGCGAGAGCAAGACAGCGATGCAGACTATGCTAGCGAATGGATGGAGGTGCAGACCAACCTCATCGGTGCTTACAACCTCGACAATATTCTAGCTGCAATAACCGTGGGCTATGTCAACAACGTACCATTCGAACTTATCAACAAAGCAATTGCCAACTACACCCCCACCAACAATCGTTCGCAGATGACCGTCACTGACCATAATCATCTCGTGGTTGATGCATATAACGCCAATCCATCGAGCATGCAGGCTGCTATCGACAACTTCAAACTCATGGATGTTCCTGCAAAAATGGCAATCCTCGGTGATATGCGTGAATTGGGTGATGCCTCTGCAGAAGAACACCAAAAGGTGGTGGAACAACTCAAACAAGCTGGTTTCCAACAGGTATGGCTCGTTGGCGAAGAGTTCGCAAAGACAGAATGCAACTTCAAGAAATTCCACGATATAGAAGAAGTAAAAGCAGCCATTGCTGTCCAACAGCCGCAAGACATGTATATCCTTATCAAAGGATCTAATGGCATCAAACTATTCCAACTGCCCGAATTGCTATAGCAAATAAGTGGCATTTTGGGTGTAAAGGCAAAAAAACAATGTTTTTCTCTACGTTATTCATAAATAATTAGTACCTTTGCACCGCAAAATCGGGATGTAGCGCAGTTGGTAGCGCACTACGTTCGGGACGTAGGGGTCGGGCGTTCGAGTCGCCTCATCCCGACCAAACCTTTATTTGAAGGTAAGGAAGTGACTGATTTACAGTTACTTCCTTTATCTTTAAGAGAGGTCGGGCAAAATCACTCGGACGTAACTCGGACGAGACTTCGATTATAAATATTAGTACTAACAATGTCCATGTCAAAAAATTAAAAAGATATGGATAAAAAAAATTATCCCCATAGAAAAATAGATTCTGTATCGCATGAGATTCAGGGTTGGACTATGCCACAGCTCACTATTGGCAAAGAAACGTATGTACATTTTATGATTTACAATCCCGTCGAGAAGCGGATGAAACGTAAAAAGTACATGCTCGGTAGATGTAAAACTCGCAAGGAAGTTACTCGTCGAGCGAAAGCCATGATCCAAAATCTATCTCGCAAATTAGAGGCAGGATGGAATCCTTGGATTGAAAATTCGGACTCCCTCACCTACTCTCTTTTCTCTGACGTTATCGACCTCTATCATAATTACCTTTACAAGCGTTTGAATGACAGAAGTCTCCGAGAAGATACTGTATGTAGCTACATCAGTTATCTGAAGATTTTCCGTCAATGGGTGGAATCCAATACTGATATTATATATATGTATCAGTTAGACCATCTTGTTATCGGTCGTTTTCTCGACTATGTTTATATCGAGCGTAATAATAGTTTTGTCACTCGTAATAATTACCTTGGTTGGCTTCGTAGTTTCGTATCATACCTTTTGGAGCGCGGATATATAACCATAGACCCCTGCGCACAATTTTCTAACGTAAAAATTAGAGGTTATGTGAAGGAAAGAACCGTTATTCCTGACGAAATCCTTATCTTAATAAAGGATTATTGCGAGAGGAACAACCGCTATTATCTATTGGCTTGTTACCTCACCCATTATATGTGCATCCGGCCAAAGGAACTTTCAAGAATGCGAGTTCGGGATATCAACATTGACAAGAATACTATCACGCTCATGGGCGACCAGACAAAGAACCATGACAGCGTCACTATTACAATGCCACTCTGTGTCACAAGACTAATGATTGACCTCGAAATATTCCGCTATCACAGCGACTGCTACCTATTCTCTGATGGTTTCCAGCCTGGTGAGCATCAACACTCCGAAAAGCATTTCCGTGATTATTGGGACAAGCATCTTCGTAAAGACTTAAAGTTTTCAAAAAAATATGTCTATTATAGTCTGAAAGACACTGGTATTACCAACATGTTGCGCTCTGGAGTCGATCCTATAACAGTCAGAGATCAGGCGCGGCATTCCTCCCTTGCTATCACGAACACATACACTCCTCTTGACATAAAAGAAGCGAATCCATTGATGATGAATTACAAAGGTGTATTATGATAGTTCGTATAGATATGCGGTCTTCATCTCCGCCACTCCCTCGTCTGTAATATTCACTTCTATTTTCTCGCATCCGTATCTCTTGTTGCGGATGACAAACACACTCTTAGCATCAGGAACACCTTTGTATGCGAACTTGACACAATATTTTGCCTTCATATTAAACGAGAATCCGTTGCTGTGAAGCTGACCAATATAGTATTTTGCATCGCTTGGATTAAGCGAGAGCGACCACATTGGTGGTTGTTCTGCATTATCATCCTTTTTTAATAGGTAATCCGTAAAGGCAGGGTATGCCAACGCCTTGGCATAGCTAATCTTCCATGGAACGCTTTTCGGAGTATTCGGTATAAACATAATTTGCATCCTATCTTCTTTCTCCTGTTTCTCGATACTCTCTTCACCTTGGATATATTCCTGTATGGTGTATTGTTCAGTTCCACCTCCTGACGTATTTTCTAGTCCGTGTTTTACGACATTGTCGCTCCCTGTTGGACATGACAGTGATGGTACTCTATATTCTACAATATTCTTACGGCCATAAATTTCTTCTTCCTCTACCCATTTGCCGATAGCCACAGGACATATCTTTAATGCCATCTTATTACCTTTTTCTTCTCTGACGAGAGGGGCAAACGCGTCAATTTGGGTTAATTCCAATCGCTCTTTGATAGTTTCTCCTTCTTTGTATTCGTTGATCCATCCTGTCATCTTTGATGTCGGCGAGCAATATATATTCTTTTTCTTCTCGTCCTCTGTCGCTGCATTATAAGCGTTTCTTGCCTGTGTCGATGTTTGAAATTCCTTTTTTGGTGCATTATTACGAACATTGTCATCTATTACATCATAATCATGATGAGACGAGTCAGACATATCATAAGACAAGTTGTCTGATGATACTGACTGAGTACTGTTTTCCTCGCTCATTTCTACAGAGAACTCATCTGTCACTTCAATCGAATTGACAGACAACTCCGAAAAAAACGTCGAGTTGGCAACAGCAGAGACCTTTTTGTTTAATTGGTCAAATACGAACGTTATATTGAAGAGCTTCTTTAATTCGTCCAAAAGGTTTTTAGGTGTCCAGTGTGGAAGAGTATGTGATGGATGATTTGTATAGTTCGCTGTCGCCACATATAATTTATCCCATGGGTCTTGGTCGAGAAAGCTTGCTCCAAGTTCATACCCCAAGTTCTTAAATATTGTTCTTAGCATATCGATAAGATTGTAGTGGAACGCAATATGACTCCACCCTAGAGTTTCGTCATATACCTGCTTTGGCACGAATCGCACATATCCTTTTGTACAGGTCCATATTACTTTACTCCAGTCTATAACGAATATCTGGCTATTAGCCGTGCCCCATCCATCGTTTTCGGTTAGGTCAACACCTGCGAAGCCTAAATCCATTTCGTCAATATACACTTTACTATCTTCTGATAGAAAGTTGATTTCAGAATTTCCTCCTAACAACTGTACCTTAACTTCCTTCTCTGTTATCTGAACCATTTTGGCAGATCCGTCAAGAATGATCCGATTGTCAACTAACAGCTTGCATTGGAATTTCTTGACTATTTTCTTTTTCTCCATCCGATTTATATTTCCAAAGAATCTTCTATTCTCAAGGATGTCCAACGGAATTGTTACATCGAGCGTATAACTATCCGACGGTGTAAAGTACGGATTCTCGCGTGTCAGTTTAATATTCTGCCCAGATGATGGATAGACCTGTATGCCATCTAAAAACAAAACTGTTGCCATAATTATATTACTTACTTTTCAAAAGATTTTCGTATTCTCTTAATCTTCGGTATATACCGTTTTCCCCATCGATGGGAACATCCACACCGATGCCGTTCTCCAGTTGCACAGCCAACCTAGAGTTCGTATCACGGATGGAGCCTAATACGTCCTCCAACTCGCTATTGTCACTTTGCACGTTGATTACGGGAGACACTACCGTCGCAGCAGCAGGGCCACCCATAACATTCGTTACATCGGCAGCCGTCAGTGATGCCACCTTGTTACTTCTCTGATATTGATCTATCAGTGTCAGAATTGGCAGTAGATTTGGATTGTTGACTGCCTCGTGGTTGGCAACGAATTCGCCTTCATGCACTACGCCTGCCTCCTTTCTGTATTCTTTACCACCTGTGAATCCTCCCTTATAATAACCAGTAGCTTCTGCTTGGTGCTGTTTCTTGATGGTAGCAACTTGCAGCAGACCTGCAGCAGTAGCAATGCCTGCGGCAATAGGCGCAAGAGTCGGTCCTATCACAGGAATCTTTGCCGTAGAGGCATAAGCATTGATCGCTGCTAATGCTGTTGATGCGATTGCTTGTGCGATTTCTATTTTCATCGCTTTCTTATTCGCTGCCGTCTTTGCTTTTTTTATCTTTTTGTCGCGTTCTTCTTCAAGTCTCTCTTTCTTTTTGGTGTTGTTCCCGGCAGCAGCTATCTGTTTGTCGTAATTAGCGTTAATCTTTGCCACTTCAAGATCGCTGCACGCTTGAGCATAACTACTTGCAGCAGATAAAAATGTGCTTATGGTGCTGTATGCGGCTTGTGCTTGGCCAACAATTGCATCGTTCGTTTCTGCATCAAGCTGCTTCTTCGCTTCTTGATATTCCTTGTTGTTCTCATAATCTTCACCATACAATTCTTTCAGCTTTTTATTGATTTGTTCTCGCTGCTTGATGGTGACAGCGAAACCTGCAATTCCTGATGCAATATCAGTTGCTTCGCCGTTATAATCTGCACCTGCCCGATTCTTGGCTTTTCTGAGTGATTTTGATGCCTTCCGTCTGACTTCTTCACTTATATCTTCTTCACGTTCTTCTTGGAGATCGTCATACTTTTCCTTGATATAGTCAACAATATCATCATACTCTTGTTTTGTCATCTGTCCAGATTTAACAAGTGCTCCATATATTGTTTCTATACTCTTCAGTTCCAAATTCTTCATGGCTTCATAATCCTGAAGTCTCGCTTGCTCGCGGTATTGCTTAAGTTTGGTTATATAGCTCTGCTCAAGTTGGAACTGGTGGTCTTTCTGTTTAGCTGTTATCTCCATTTCATATTCTGCCCATTTCTTCGGATCAGACTGATAGAGCTTTTGTTTTTTGCGCAAATATGCGATATCTTCTTGAAAGATTGCTTCATTCATTGACTCTTCGTCAACTACAGATTGGCGCATATATTGCTTACGTATAGATCTCTGCATGTCCAAATGCTCTATCTCCATACTTTTTTCAGTCCATTGCGCTCGTTTTTCGTTGTAATCCTGCTCCTCTTTCACTTTGTCATCAAGCATTTTTTTATACTCGTCAGAATCCTCCCCATATACTTTCTTGAGGTTCTCGTAGTAGCGAAGTGTCAGTTCATGCTTGGCCTTTAGAAATTCTTCATAGGTCATCTGCCCTGCCATATAGCTCTGTATCTGTTCTGACAGTTCCTGCTTATACTGCGCTTTTACTGCATTCACCTGTATTTTTTGTTTCTTTCGATTCTCCTCCTCTATCTCCTTTATCTTTGCTTCCTCTTGTTTTTTCTCCTCGTCTGTAACATACTCCTGTTTTACGCTACTTGGTGTTGATGGAACAGTATCGTTAGCCAACAGTTCTTTTTTCTGCTTCTTTTTGTAATACGCTTGCAGTTTCTTATTTTTGTTAATTGCGCGGTCCAAGACATTTTCTTCTGCTTCAAGAGCCTTTTCCTCACTTTCGACTTGCGCAAGACGTTCTTTGTGCCTTTGCTCCTGTTCATTACTTTTTATCAGAAGTTGATTGGTCTCAACACCTTTGCCATCCAATCCACTATAAGCAGTTGCCACACGTCTGCTTTTATATGCATCCGGATGTGCATCACGTTCTGCCTGTACTGCTTTCAGTGATCCTTGTATTTTCGTTTTCTTCATCTGAAGGTCAAGTTTCTTTTTGTTGATTTCAACCTTGCGAGAGTATATGGCTTCTGCAAGAGCTGCGTTTTCCAGCTCCTTGATATACTCTTTAATCGCTTGTTTATTATCCACATAAAGCTTTCCTTCTTTGTTAATCGCAGCATGATAGTTTGGTATTATCTTCTGCAGTGCCAGGATGGCATTTCTTCGTTCGTTCACGGTATAGGCATTAGAACGGATTACTTTGCTCAGTCTATCTATTTTATCACGCTCATCTATGGTTTGCCTTGCCACTTGATCCTGAAGTTTTCTTCTTGATTCTTGGATTGCTACCGCATTTTTGTACTCTTGCGTATTTTTCCTCATCTCTTCCCTATGCTTGATCAATGCAGATGTAACGCCATATATCGCCACACCCACAACCGTCACAACAGTAGCGAGTGCAGTCCATGGATTCGTCATGCCTGCAATTCGTGCTGCTCTCATCTCTATGGTGTATGCTTTTACTCCTTTTGTTAAGAGCGTCATAGATGCATGCAGTGCTACCATGGCGCTACGTAGAAGTGTGGATGTTGCAATTGCTGCCTTATCTGTCAGCGTTGCTATAGCTGTTGCTGCAGCTTTCGCCTTAATTAGAATGGTTTCTTTTGTCCATAAAGCGGTGAGTATTGTAATTGCTACGGCCAGTTTAGTGAGAGCTGCTTTATGTTCAAACACAAACATTGTTATAGCAGATAGTGTTTTTACTAGCAATGAACCTGTCGAAATAGTATATTTCACAATAGGCATCAATCGCTCGCCTAACTCAACAGACAAGTCATTGAATCTTTTCTTGGCTTTATCTATGCCTGCAGCAACTGTGTTATTCTGTACATTGAATTCCTCAATAACACTATTACCCTGTTCATAAGCTTCTATGGCTATCTTCTGCCGGTCACGCACATCGTCCACCTTGTCGGCAAGTGTGGCCAATACGCCAACGGCACGTGAGCCATCAAGTCCCATGTCGTTAAGCATCTTCATCATGGTCTGAGGATCTTGTCGCTTCAGACTATCTGCAAGTATCAATATAGCTTGGTTTGCATCCTCTTTGAGAAGTTTTGTAAATTTCTCCACGCTCATACCTGCAATCTTTGCAAATTTGGCAGTGTCCGTCTGCATCTTCGTCAACATATTGCCGAATGCAGTAGATGCCATCTCGTCACGTAAGAGGTTTTCATCCATTACCGCACCAAATCCCATAATCTGTGCTTGAGTTAGTCCGATTTGCTTTCCGAATCCAGCTACACGTGCCGTGAAATCAACCAAGTATCCTGCCTGTGATGAAGAATTCTGCGAAAGTTCATTGATTGCAGAACCTGTAGCGAGCATTGCCTTTCGCAATCCCATGCGGTCATCTTCGCCAAAGGCCATTGCCAATTTACCGATTTGATCGACTGCATCTTGTCCAAGGTCATCGCCAAGTGACACACGTATCTTATCTGCTGCATCAACGAATTCTTCTACATCTTTGGTTGCGGTGATGCCAAGCCGCCCTGCTGCACCTGCGAGTTGGTTGAGCTCTTCACGCGGAGTTCGGGTGTCTAGTCGTTTGAAGTCTTCGTTCATTTTCTCAACCTCTTCTGTCACCTGTCCTGTGTATTTGCGAACATTGGCCATCTCTTGATCCATTTCAGCAAATTTATTGGTGGTACTACGAATTGCCACGGATAAGCCTGTAACAGCACCTATGCCCTGAGTAAGAGCTCCCCAGTTTTTGTTTAAAAAATCTGCTCCTTTTTGGATGTAGTTTTGGCTGTGTTCTGTCGCTTCGGTATATTTTTTCATTTCATCCTTACACTCTCGTATCTTGGATGACAGATATTTCCATTCCTCTGAGTTCTTTCTGACAGAACCACTCCTCAGCTTTTTCTCCAGCTGATTCATGGTATTTCGCAAATCTTTGTATGAATGTTCTGATAGATTATCCAATGCGGTAGAGAGTCCGTGGACATATTTCTTCTGTTCACCAACGCTCTTATTCAGGCGGTCTATAGAAGCTTGCATGCTCCTCGCTAACTCTACGTCCCCCTTTTTTCTTGATTTAATCAAGTTTTCCTGTATTTCCTTCTGTGTCTTTAGCTCTTTTTCAAGTCTTTTGAGTTCGTTCTGTGCAGATTTTGTGTTCAGAACAATCTCCGCTGTCATTCTTTCATTTGTTGCCATAAAATATGCGGTATGTTACAGTTTTACTGCAAACATACCGCACATCTTTTATATACGAAAATACTTATTTTTCTCCACGCTGGGCGATGTAAAGAATAACCCAAAGTACAGGTAAAAGTGCCAATATCTCCATAGTTGTTATGTATTTAATTATTTATTTTCCACAAAGTTATGCTTATTTCCAAATATTTGCAAATTTTTTATTGATTATTTTTAATAAAAACAAAAAATCCCCGATTCACATCGAGGATTTTTCGTCTATTTCGTATGCACATAAGTATTATATTGGATTGATGCGTGAGGATTGAAATTTACTATTGTTACTCGATAGCCTTTTGTTCCCCATCTCCACCAGAGAAAGCGATGTTTGTATTCTCTATAGACTATTGTCATCAGAGAATCTCGAATATTATAATAGAATGTCGTGTCTCTCAGAGAGAACCGAATGTCACTCCACTGGTCATGATACATAAATGATTGTGTCAATGTGTCAACGGATGCCGTTACAGTGTCCGTTGTTCCAATGCCTGTAGTCTGTATAGACTGTATTTGTGATAAACGGAGCTTTAGATCCGCTATTATTTTCTCATCAATAGCATTCTGCCTGCGTAGGTCTATCAGCTCTGCCATAACAACATCTGTAGTGGCTGTTTTAATGGTATCTCTGATTGTGTTCCTCCTGATAGGTGTTTTGATGGAAGAATACGCTAGTTGCTGTTCAAGAGTCTGGATTCTTGTTTTATACTTGCCCTGTCTTGTGACAAGGCTGCCAATCAGTAAGCCCCCCAGTATTATGAACGCCATTGTTAGGACTATGATAACTATATTCTTATTCATATTGCTACATATTAAAATCTTTGTATTCAATCAAGGCATCAAAGCATGGACATTCTTTGATGCGTTCCCATGGATCTACAATTCCGTTGTGGTTAAGGTCTGGAGAAATGTCACGATGACCAAGAATCTTCGCCTCTGGATATCGTGATTTCAATTTTGCCAAAAGTTGACGTAGAGCTGATTTTTGCTCAGGTGTCCGATTGTCAATACCATTCGGGTGAGTTGCGTCAATACCACCGATATACGCTACATGTATGGAATGCGCGTTATATCCTTTAACCCCGTTGGCCACATCTACCTCATCGAGCAAATGTATAATATGACCGTTCGCCTGGACCACATAATGATATCCTGGAGATTTCCATCCTTTTGCCTTAAATTCTCTTCGCAGCGATGCTTCCGTTGTTGTCTCTTGGTAAGATGCTGTGCAGTGAATGAATATCCTATCAATTCTTCTCATCTTTCACTCCTTTCTTCATGTCATCGAGCTCCTTTCTTATCTCAGTTTTAAACTGTGTCACTTGATTAACCATATAGGCAGCTACGCCGAATATGGCAAGTCCACCACTGATAGCAATACCTATATAGGCATTGATACCACTCGTAATGTCGTTAATTGTCATAAAGCTGGTAAATGCCATGACAATTGCTGACGCGATTAGTGCAATAGCCGATGTGTACTGTATCCAGTCTTTTGTGTTTTGTTTCATAACTTTGTCATCTTGTTTATACGGCAAAGTTACCTTATTGGTCTTAGGTGTGAAAATACGCCCCCATACACGAGTATGAGGGCGTAAGTAGTTGTTAGGGGTTTATTTTTTCAGCCATGTTTTGGCAAGAGACTTGGCATCTTCGCAGTCTCTATTGTACAGCTGCCACTCCTCCGCATATCCTTCAGGATCATTGCCATGATGGCGGTGTATTGCCATCTCTTCGCTTTCTGTATATTTCGAGCGGATGATTGCATTAACCACCTCTGGGTAAGATGTAGGATCGTCGCATGGCATAATGGTACCACCGTCCTTCTCTGGTCCGGTATATTGATATGCTATAACAGATTCCTTTGCGTCTTTCGGTAGATAATCTGGTATTATCTTCTCGTTTAGATAACCGATAATCTTGCCTTCGCTAAACTTGCCAAAAGTTTTTGGCTGTGTGTAAATTGCAGAATAATGTTCCATAACTACGTGAATTTATAATATGATTTACCATCTTTACCCTCCAACTCTTGGATAATCGTGGGACATGGTAAGTCTGCAGGCGAGAAGTCTTGTAGGGCCTGTTCTATTAAGATTCTGCTACCTGTGAAGGAATAGAAATATGCATCTTCATCTGTCGCCACGCCTTTATTGTCTTTTTTCTTCTCGAATATATATTGTTCTTCATCTCCAACTGAGAATGTTCTAACGATAATTTTATACTTAATAGCCAGAACCTTCTCTGCTACAGTCTTGGTTATATCCTGGTTGTTTCCGTCGGAGTCTGGAACTGTTACTGTTACCTTCTTTTTATCAATTTTGCTCTCTTGTATAATGTAGTCAAGAAGATAGATTTTAATCTTCCCCCCCCCCTGAATAATCTCTTTTATTTACAATACGAGAGAATGGCTTTTTGCAATCAGGTGAGAGATCTGCGAATGGGGACTTAATGCGCCTCTTGTTGATGATTTTTCCAAGTGATTTTTCCATTTTGATTTGTGTTATAAAGTTAATGCAATTGGTGTGCTTGATATAACCAAACTGACTCGCCAGTTTGATTCTTATCGTTTCTTCGTCGAAACCTTTTTTCTGCAGGCGTTTCACGTTCCTAGCTAATTTCTGTTTATTCGCTTTGCTACTTAGCACACGATCATGATAGAATACATATCCACATAATCGTATTCCCATCCAAGTCGGACGCACATTATGGTCTTTGTTAAGCACAAAATGGTAATCTCTTGTTAAGTGCATGATAAATAGTTCTCTGACTATTCTCAGGAACGCTTTATCCTCATGCAATACAAGGAGATTGTCCACGAATCGATAATAGTGAGGCAGACCTTTTTGGGCAAATTGTACAAATCTCTCTGCCATCGCTGTTGCGCCCATATCCAGGATGTATTTATTCTTCTCGCTGGCTGTTCCTATGATTTCGTTTACATACCTATCTGTCCAGTATGCCAGTCGCTCAGGATCGTTCGCAATGTCGAACAGTCGTTCCGCTTTCCGGTCAAAATCCGCCAAACACAACATACCCAGTAGTTGTGCAAGTTTTATACCAAGAGGTATTCCAGAGATATAACTATCTATCACCTTATAGATAAAAGTTCGCAGTTTTCCCTTTTTGAATGAATTATTTATTTTCTGTTTAATGATGGCATGGTCCATAGTCGGAAAATAATGATGAATGTCCATAGTGAGATTGTACATCACTTCGCTTTGTGGACAATTGAAAAGTGTGTTTCGTATGAAGCGAAACATGGCATGTGTACCCATACCAGGAATAACGGCAGGAGCACGCCAAGATACATAATCGTAAACCTGTTGCTCATAGGGCAACATTGCAGCAGTCTCTGTGTGATGATCACGGATCGGAGCTTTGGCAAGACGCCTTTCCTTCTTCTCGTGTATTACCTTCTCTTTATAACCTTGCGGTTCGAAGGTTTCATTGATGATGTCGGCGAGAACCACACGGACGTTCTCGTCAAGGTCTGCCTCATACTCCTTGATAGCAGCACGGTGGTGCTTGCCACGCGAGAAGTTTTCAAAGGCATCCCTGACGTTTTTCTCCGTTTCATTCTCCCGACTGTCTTTTATTCTTCGCATAGTCGGGTGAGTGTCATAAATGTGTGGATCTGTTGGGTCTGTAGATTTACCCCGACGAGTATGGCGCTCGGCATTATCCTACGAGCCTCTCCGTCATCTTGTTTATGTTCTCCCGATAGGGAAGGCTCACTCTCTTGAATTCTTTCTATTGAGGACCACGCCGTAGTTCGCATTGGCATTCGTGGGGGCATTGTTGCCATTGAAGTACAACGAGCCAGCCAAGGCGTCATTGTTAGCATTGCCCAAACAAGCCGGACCGCGGACGTGCGTGAGAGAGTTCTACCTTTTTGCGCTGCAAAGATACAAAAAATCCCACGATATCCAAAAAGTCAAAGAGCTCTTTTTCAAAAATTTTCAAACGAGGGGCGCTGTGCGCCCTGTGTTCTTTGTTTTTCCTTGTCCATTATGTTATCAGCGTTGGCTCTGTGCTGAATGCTTCCCTGAATTCACAGAGGACCACGCCGTAGTCCGCATAGGCATCCGAGGGGGCAGCGTCGCCATGGAAGTACAACGAGCCAGCCAAGGCGCCATAGTTAGCATAGCCCAAACAAGCCGGACCGCGGAGACCTTCTGTTGCATGTGGATTATAATATCCATCTGCATAGCCTGTATTTTGTGAAGCGCCTATCTCCAGTGGGAAGTTGCAAAGGCTCGCAAGATGTTCTTTCTTTATGTATGTCCATACTGCGGCACCATAAGTCGGTGTGTTGCCCATTAGCACTTTGCCATCTGTTTTTGTCACATCAAAGATGTGTCCATCGATATTATGTTCAATATATACGCTCTGCGTTTTGTCGGGGTTACTACTCAATAACATATCCTCTTCTATGCAGCCTAAATACTTATAAAAGTTTTTAAGCCCGAAAAAAGAAGGTATTCCTGCTATGTCTGTCGCAACAGTCTTATTGTTGACGTTTACAGAGAACGTTCCTGTGTAATCGCCTTTTCCCACTCCTGCTGACAGTGGAATATATGGATAATAGCCCCAATTCTCACCCCAAGCCCCTATACAAGTGCAACCTATTCCGAGGTGCGCCTGAATATCGCGGTCGTGATAATAAATTCTCATTATCACAGCTGTTATTGCAAACACAACTCGTTCATTACAGAACCATAGACTTCCATTCTTTCTGGCGTATGTTGCAGCGGTGGGTACTCCTATGTAGGTAGCTGGCAAACCTAACATTGAGTTATATGCACCATCTTTCGCAGCATCATTATTGCCACCTCGATAACGTGTGTCGCTATTGATGTAGCTCACAAGCCTGTTCTCCGTTCTGTCAATCGTTGCATATCCAGCGCATGATCTTGAAAAGACAGGCACTCTTATGTTCATCTGTCCAGGTATTGGTTTCGTATCTATGGCCTCATACTCATAGGTATCATCTTCCCATGTGGCATAATAGATATTCGTACCACTACCCCATTGGTAGTGTCCCATTGTTCCATCCAGTTTTGCAGTTCCACCACTTGCAAATTGCAGATGGGTTGAAGTACTGAGTTTGCGTCTGCTGTGGTTGTTTTGTACGAGATAACCACCAAGGCCAAATAGCTCAGCCATCTTTTCTGTCTTAGGGATGGAGCCTACAGGCTCTCCTACTGTCGTAAGTGAGTCTTTCCTCCACCTGCATCCGCACCAGTCCGAACTTGAAATCTTTCCGACCTGAATCCATCCGTACTTGTTTCCTGCCTTGTCATATCCCAACACCTGTGTGTTGTCATTGATAGACTGGAGTTCTTCGATTTCTTTTGCTTCTTTTGCTACCATATTATATCTCTACTTTTTTGTTTGATAACCAATAACTATAGAGAGTTGGATAAGTCTTTGTGTCTAATTCGTTTCCGATCTCATCACATCCCACACTAGCCGCTGCTCCAGCTTCCCATATCTTGGTGAAATACACTGGTATTTGATTTGTAATCTTCCCTCTTAACACCTCATATAAGATGATGACATATACGTCCAATGGGTGATCATAACTACCTTCATCCGTCGTTACTCCCGTAGCGGAAGCAACAGGTGTTGCTTCTGCCTGTTGGCCAGAGAACTTCATATATACGCCATTGTTTGGTTTAACATAATATCCATCTTCCATAACGCTACTCCTATAACTTTCTTCCACGAAATACTTGCCATTATACTCTGATGGTGTTGATGTCCCCGATACGCTGTACTGTCGCGTAGCATTATCTCCCTGCCCCAGAGTCTTATATCCCTCTTGGAAGAGGTAGTAATTAGGAGTATAGGATTCCTTGATGTTAAGGAATTCCTTCACTCTCGTTGCAAATGGCAACTTGTATAATTGGTTGGGGAAATATTTATTACTAACCTCAGAAAATTCCTTCATGATGCCATTTGGTCCGAGATCGTACAACGCTTCTCCTGTGGTCTCATTACAAAACCTCAGTACCGCTTGTTTCTGGTCGTTTACCGCCAATTGTATTGCAGGATATACGCCATATCCGTAAATCTCAAACGTTGACCCACTCGCTTCAATATGTGGCACGCCTGCATATCCTGTCTGTATCATCATAGTCACAAGGTTGTTGATATACGCCTTCTCTGCAAGGAAGATATCTGTTGCCAAGTTGTCGATATGCGTACCTCTCTCCCAGTACTGCTCCCAGTTGCTACCTTTACCTGGTTCGTCAGCCTCCGTTGATGTGTGTGTCTTAATACAATGATAGAAGCCATAATTGCCAGATAGCACAGTATCCTCATACTTTTCCCCATCCTTGCCAGCCATATATTGTACACCAACAGTCCATCTCTCTTGTCGTAGAGAAGGGCCTCTCGCTCCGTCAGATGTTATAACAACCGATTGTGTATCGACGTATGCACCGCCGTATCGCAGACGGACATCACACATCTTCGTGCCCAAAGGTATAGAGAACTGGAATGACGGAGTGTTATTCTTTGATATCGATGCAACTGCGGTACCGTCGTAATATACATCTACTGTGTAGTCCTTTAGTCCGATCTGCGTAGGTGCATTATCGCCCTTCTGCATCCATACCGACACCTCAATAACGTTTGTCCCATTCCATGCCCCTGCATACGTTGCAGATATGGTTTGTGGCGACAACACGAGATATCGTCGCACGGCATCTGATGGTGCCAGCAATAGACTCTTAATCTTCGTTAGATTACTCATTCGTCGCGCTGATTATTACGGTTATACCTTTTTCTTTTTCTATCAAGCTCGATGACACAACGAATGGAACATTTGTAGATTTAGATCCTATCTCTGCGCCTGAAATCATGTTCATAGTCCGGAAGCTATACTTCCATTGGTTTGTAGTATCAACAGCATTCGTCCGTCTGTCATATACAACAGGATTGAAAGATACAGATACGCCAGCCTTGACGGCATCCCCAGCTTGGCTGCACCCATCATAGATGTAATAGACATCTGCCGTATCCGTAAGCTGCTGCGTTTTGTACATTGTGGTTCCGTCTATTGTCACAGCGACACGGAAAATATCTTCAGAATCAACTCCAGCGTTATACACCTTGATTTTGTTGCTCGCAACAACCTCGATGATTCCCATTTGTGGCGTGACATTTTTCCACGAGTCATTAACATACTTCTGCCATTGGTAGGTGCCACCTGTTACAGACGCCCCAGCTCTGAGAGTCGTTGCCGTCATGGTAATCCAGTTGTTGTTATTCGACAGGACATTACTACCACTTCCGTCTTCTGTCTCTAATGAGATAAGAACTTCTTTTGCATCGCCGACCGATGATTGCACGTGAATAACTTCGCTGCAAGTAAACGATTTGCCGTTGTGCGTGCTCTTGTAATAGATATGCTTGTCCGTCAGGTCAGCTGCAGTCGCAAGGTTGCCGATGATTTTAAGCGCAGGATATGTCACCCCACCAATAATGATTGTCGTTGCCTCGAAGAGACTCTTATAAGTGCTTTTGACCTTGCCAGCCTCGTCAAGAATACCTGCGTTTTCTGCATCGGGGTTATTATAATACCACTGTTGCCCCTGCGTCTCTGGCACAATATATTGTCCTCTCATGCTGGAGTATGGGAATGGATAGAGCGTTGCCGGATGCTTAGTGAAGTCTGTATTCAACACAGCATTACGGTTCGTATCCCAATATTGCGTCAATCCATATCCAGTATCTATACTCACGCCCATTCGCGCGTCGATATGGTCTCCATCCTCAAAAGAATAGAGGTTGTGGATTCTACTTAGTGTCTGTCCCATAGTCAAATGTATTTATGTGCAAATTTCACAGCTTCAGCTGCAGTTATTTCTCTCGCGCCCTCACTAATAGCCTGTTCTATTCCGTAGCCAGCAAGGTCTCCGCAGTTCGCCAGATATCCGTCTGTTTCGTTGCCGTACCGATACTCTGCTATAGCGAGTTTCTTGGCTATTGCCGCAGGTATGATGTAATACATTGGTATCATATATCTCTATCTATTATTGGAAATTGTCCTGTTATAACCTGACCATCTATCAGTAGATAGCTGCCATCAACGGTGATGGGAATCTCTGCTGTCAGTTCTCTTGTCTGTTCTGCAAAACTATGCGTCATCGTACTATCGATGGGGAACATAGATCTGGTGACTTCCCCTCTGGTACCATGGGCAACGTGCCACCATTGCCCATCGCCTCGAGAGTATAGAATCTCAATATCGAAATATTGCTCTGCATTGGCAATATGTCCGCCATTTCTAGTGATAACCGAAGCCTCTGCCACGGCGCGTCCAGTCTCAGGAAAGATATAAGCTCCTTCTATGATATTGAGATCATCTTCGTAGTAGCCATAGTATCTTTTCAGCAAGAACGCCACGACCTGCAGTTCTAATGTATTATCCTTCGGCCACGCCATACACCTCAGAGTAACCGACTGGATGTATTTCTGCTCGACGCTGATAGCCTTGACATTCTTTCCTTCTCGATACCACAGATCCATATTATCTATCTCGCGCCATTTCTCGTTTTCAAACACCTGCCACTTATACACACTACTGCTGTCAGGAAGTTTTTGGTCTCCGTTCATCAATTGTACGGGTATAGAGAACACCCCTCGGTTCTTCCATGGGATGAGATTCGTGCGCTGTGGCCATTCTGTACGTAGCGACACACGCCATTGTGTTTCTGACAGACACGACAGTTCACCTCGCCAATATCTCTTAAGCACATCACCACGGCGACTGTCGATGAAATCGGCAGAAAATGATATCTCGCCCGATGTGTCAGGATCGAGATTACATTTCAGCGTAAGTTCCCAGGTCTTTTCGTTTATGACATAATCCTTGCCAGCAACAGGGGCATTCCCCTTAACCTTACATTTGACAGTCCATACACAGTTGATAAGCTGTGCTGTATAGTCTCCGTTAGGAATCATGCCAGTTATGTCGGAGACAGAGAACTCTGGTTTGAGCACGAATGGCGTCAGCGTTCTGTCTGCAATATACAAGCCGTTGATGGCGTCGTACTTTTGCGACAACGTGCCATACAGTTCTTTCATGGAGAACATGGTCTCTAACGGCGTCGGCTTTATGATATGTCCTTCTGTTACTTTTTTCATATTGTATAAGTATGTGTAAGGGTTCTGTCTGTTACCGTAACGGTACAGCGGAAGCCGATTTTAGTGTCATACCTGACAGGCACAGGGATGTCTGACAGTTCCGGCTGTTCCAGATTATAAGAAACTGGCAGACTCATGGTCTGATTCTTTTTCGATTGATTCATGTTCCAAGCTTCGTCACCTGCATCATCCCCAGACTCTCTAGTCCACACCACGCTGTCTGCGGAGAGTTGGATATCGCCATGGGTGATTGTTGCCACAAGTGTCGTATTGAAGCTCTTGGACGCATTAAACCAATCTCCATTGGATGACTCAATTTCTAACTTCAGCTCCGCGCTACGGATACAAGCCCATTCCGTACTATGGAGTGAAGGAGGTTGCCCGACTGTAGCTTTAGCGACGATACACCTCCATAATGATCCCCCATACCAAACGTTGTCCTGCACGTGGCGTTTCTCGGTCTCATCATAGCCTCGGATGTATTGTCGCTCTTCTTCCCACGCTATCCATTCTCTCTGAGTATAGTCTGGCGTACCGTCGTGCTTGACGGTAATCAGGTTCTCCACTACTGCTGTTTCCGCATAGAGGATAGGTTTTCCTGCTGTCAGACTGCCTTCGTCGATAAGCTGGCGTAATGCAGGAACATCATTAGGCAGACCGATAAATGCGGTTGTGTTGCTTCCCTCGTCGTTGATGATGGGTTTGGTGACGTTCTGTAAGAAACAGAAGCGACCGTCCAGCGAAGAGAGGAAGAATACCTGTTGCCTGTCTTTGTCAACAGCATTACCCCACCGACTGACCACCGACGCCTCCAATGGGAGATAGTTCTTTCCACCCGGCACCTCATCATCAGGGTACAATAGCACATCAACTTCGTTGGCAGCATAGTCAACCGCTACGACTCGATACCACGATGTGAAGCTGATGCCGTTTGTCTTCAGATCATTCGTTTTGGAGCGCAGCACGTCATGGAGCTTGAAGGATACAACATCGGCATCATACTCTTTACGGAACGTCAGTTTGTAGCGACCTTCGCCACAATAATCAACTTTGTCTATGACTCCTCGATCAGAATATATTTGGTCTCCTGATGTTACCGACTGCTCATTTATGACCAATTCATCGAAAATCGCAGAACCGTTGACATGGATACTGCTGCAGGTTATGCTGCCATCGGGATTGAGCCGAATTTCGCCAGACTCACCAACTACGAGTCCTTTCAGAAGTGTCAATAAGAACTTCGAGACGTCATCTTGATCCTTACGAAGGAATGGGTTATCAGAGTCTGTCATATATCCCAACAGCATCAGCAGAGCATTACCAACTCGTGTTGCGGTGTTGGCATGCGTCTTCCGTTCATCCCGAATCTGTTCGAGAAGCTGTCTGATTGCTGCGATATTTTGTGCCATCTCTTTTTTTATGCAAATATAGTCAATTGCTCCATCAGCCGAAAATACTAGAAGCGTCCGATTGTGGCGCTTACATCCGTACCGGAGGAACCCACCACCTTACCGTTGCCGAACATAGCGTGTACCACATTAGACATTGTGCCAAGATAGGCATTCCCGTACAGCTGTATCTCCACCTCTGTCAGCACATGGATACTCGACAGATACTTAGAGGTAAACCAGTCACGCTTCTTTCTGGGCTTTCCCATCTTATGAGCTTTACGATAGCTTTTGCCCAGGAAGCGCAGTCCATTCTCATCATCAACACCACTATTACCACGGCGATATCCATTACCGACACCACGGGCAACATAGATGCCATATAGTAGGAATTCATGCACGATACTAATCTGGTCTGACACAGGCAGCACCCGATACGACAAGGAACTGGCGAGACTTCCAGTATTGAGGATTCTCAGTCTGAGAATTTTTTCTCGCCAGATGTCAACCATCATCTTTGCCCATTCACGCTCGTATGCTCTAACATCATCCGTAGAGACCGGGCGTCTGATTTTACGTCCATTGCTCATCGTTGTAAACTAAATCTTGTGGTTCTTGGGTAAAGAGTGTAAAGTGCAGCCCTGTCAATCCAGATAAGAAATATCTTCCGAGTTCCTGATTAGGGATGGACTCCGTATCAAAGAACATCATCTTCTCTTCATACTCATATTTATCGTGAATAATCTTGGAGACGAACTGGAAGAACAGTTCCCGACAGGTAGAGAGTTCCTGTTCTCGATCCTGCATATCGAGGTAGTTATATGCCGAGAGGATAAAGACGGTAAACGCTCGTTTACGGAAGAAGCCTTGTGCGCCATCCCCCGACGATAGATTACCCGTTGTGGTATCTGTAACAGCCACGAATCTGTCCTCATCACGATATTTCTCAAGCAGACCTTCAAGATCATCAGGTCCTGAGATGGTTATCGGCTTGAATCCCTTCGAGATTGCCAACTTGTTATGCAACGTCATCGAATAGAAATAAGCGATGGCGTCAAAACCGTTATTTTCCATATCTCTTGTTTATTTCGTCCGCTTCTCTGGCAAGCGCATCGAGTTCGTCAAGCGCCATCCACGTATCTGTTTCTTCCAAGATATACCGCTGTTTCGTTACATCTCCCTTCGTCAGGAGTCGTATCTGTGCCAGCATACTATCTCTCATGCTTTCTTGCGTGATTTCCGCACCATCTTCCGATTTCTTCAAGAAAAGGGGATGGAAACGAGAAAGCAACAGCTTGACAGCACCATACCAGAGGAACGCGCCAAAGAGTTCCTCTTCCTTAAACTCTGGTGACTCGCCCTGGCATTGATAGAGTATCTCAGCAATCTTCTGCAGAGCGTCCATCGCTCTTGTCTGCAGGAATCCCTGGTAGTAATTCTCAAGCTGCAGATAGAGTCCGAACGGCAGTTCTGTGAGTTCGAAATCGTATGCTTTATGCCCTGCAGCTTCTTCGATTCTCACATTCATTTCCTCACTATGGCAGAGGAAATCAAGTGGGGCAACGAGTTCTGGGAGCAGTTCTGGGTTAAGGTTGAATGTCTGTTTACCCTTACGGCAGAGCCACCCGGCATCGGTACGATGATAGACCTCGATACCAGCGAAATGCAGAAAGGCAGCGACACGCACCCGATTCTGCCAGCCTGGTGTGTCGCCGTAGATCCAAAGCAAGCGGATGACATAGCGCAGATCATCTTGCGAAAGTTCTATCCACTTGGTCGGAACTGTCACCACCACGCGGTCACATAAAAAAGAACGTTGGGTCATCTTGCTTATTTTCATATCTATTACGGTGTCTTTTTTTATAAAGTCTGGAAGCCTTATACTCTGGGAAGTCATCAATATTACGCTCCAACACATCCATGATGTCATCGAGATGCCTTCGGGGAATGTACGGGTTTCCCACAGCCTGTCGATCGTTGTTATAGGATATGAAAACGCCAAAGAACACCAGTGCTTTGTTGACAACAATCTTGTCCGCTCCCGTACATGTGTTGCTACGATAGCGTTCCATCAGCACACCGAGGTATTCAAAAGAGATCGTTTCGCGCAAATAACGCTGGGCTTCCAAAGCGAGATTCTGCGCCTTTTGCCAGTTCAGCCACGTAAGCTGCATCGATGTCAGAAGCTGCAGATGCTGTGGACGGAAGAAGAAAGTCCTGATGCGTATCTCAGCTTGTGGTGTAAGCGCCCACCCCTCAACATTACGCATCCATTCCACGATGGCATCTATCGCGTTCAGCTCTTCTATATTGATTTCCTCTATGAGGGCCTCGACGCGTGCCTTACTGGCTGGAGCCATACTCTCTGTCGAGACGATACCGAAGCCGGTTGCCGTAAGTACGAGGTCGAGCGACCTGCAGGTTCTGACGAAAGCCTCAAGACAGACCACGCGGATAATCTGTTGCTTGACCGTCTCATCAGCTTCTGCTTGTTCTGCATAGAGTGGTGAAAGTACGCTCTCCACGACCTTACGATATGAAAAAGCAAACATCTCTTTCAACCTATCATAGACGCTGGTGTTCCTGTCGGGCATCTTTGCTGCAGGAACATGTTGTTCAAACACCTTTTTTGTTATTTCAGCCTTTATGTCCATTGTTTTGTCCTCCATTATTTGTTGAAACTTGTTTGGCATCTGTATTCTGGTCAAGTGTTGTGAGCAGAATCATCGGCATATCAGGATATACCTTATCATCCCATCCGTTGTAGTAAATCACGAGATTGTGTGCCACCATCATCATATCGTGAGGCATGGTTTCCAGCGCTTGCTTCATGGTGAAGAGTTCTCGCTTGTCTGAACCTGAATTGTTCATCTGGCTCTTTCCAGGCGTTGCTCCTGCGAGATTAGGGTGCACATTATCCGAGTAAGCCAGAACGTTGCTGACCTCTGCCACATCATCATTATACTCGTTGCCTGCCTTGGTGGTATCGATGACGTTGACCTTGATATCATGCAGCTCATGGCCATCCAGATTGGTGGAGAATCCCGACCACATCATCTTATCGCTATTTTTGGATCCTGCAAGGTTGTCGCGCAATTTGGCAAGGAATTCGTCCCTCATTGCCTCAAATGCTTCAGATCCGTTCATGGCGATACCTTTCTCACGTGCCAGGTTCTCCCAGAACCGGTCGTTAATCTCCACATGATAGCGGATGCTCTGTCCATTCTTCAGCTTAGCCTTTTTAGCTGCTGTCAGATAGCCATAGATATCATACCATCCGTCACGAAGTGTTGCACTCCAATAAGGTATGGGGTAGTAGGAAGCGCCTGGTGTCGGCATGCGACAGACGATGGCGAACTTGGTCTGAGACATCGGAGATTTGCGGAAAACCCCAAGATCATCTCTCTCCTTACCAGTTCGCGCCAGCAGATCGCCCAGCGGATCATACTCATCGAGCAGAGGAATGACCTCGACTGTCGATGGACTGTTATCGTCCTTCCAGTCCGCATACAGGATGTTTTTCACCCTGCCATACACGTCGGCTTGCTCAAAGCGGACATGGCATGCGTCTTTATGCACGATGCGCACAATCTTGCTACGGTCTCTCGACAGAATGACTACTGAGACGCAGAAGAAGTAATACTTCAGGTCTGTAATCTGTTCGGCAAAGAAGCGCTTCATGTTGTTGCGCATGAGAAACCGCTTGATGTTCTTGTCGGCTGTAGGCATGGGGTGTTTACTGCCTCGTGTGGAAAGATCCATATATTCGATGCCACGGCTATAGCAGGTCAACACGTTGAAAAACTTGTCTTGCGACAAAACTGAATTACGCTCAACCATATCATTCAGCTTATAGGGAAGCTGGTTGTCGTTACCCCAGGCAACAACATTATAAGAATTATTGCCTACAGATACTGGTATGACAGAATCTTTCTCTGGGCTGGAGTATGCCGTTGATGTAATTGAATCCGACGCCACATCAACAGGGCGTTGGACATTAAAAAAGTGTTCGCTCATATATATACTGGATGTCCGTTAATACTAAATATCAGCACATCACGCACCTTGCGGAATTGCTTACTTACTGGATTAAAAAAATCATGGGTGCCTCTTCGCCAATGTGAGCTTTGCACAAACCATCCGTCATAATGGTCAATCACACCTTTGGCTGTCAAGGCTGTTACCCACACACGCTCTCGTTTGCGCTGGCACTCGTCAAGAAACAACTGTACGTCCTTGAGAGAAATGGCACTCTTTACCTGTTGTTTCATTCGAAGGTGCTGTCAAAAGTGTTATCAAATACTCGTCCAGCATGGACCACCTGCATCACATTATGGATGCGCTGCGCATAGGAATAGACAAACTCAAAGGATGGCATATTGTCGTTGGCATTAGATATTTCGCTCTTGCTATCGCTAATCACCACGTTCTTGCCTCGATGGCCGTCCACCCACAAGCAGACCTCTTCTGCTCGGAAGAGTTCATCTGCCCAGTCTGCTTCTGCCTCATTCAGATAGCCTGTATTCGCCGTAAACTCTCTATTCTCCACGATGGAGTAGTTGCGCAGCTTGGCTATAAACCGCGCTGTCTCTCTGTTATATTTCGATTCCTTCTTATGGAGTCCGTTGCAGTAGATAAACTCTTCGCAGCCAAACGAGTTGGTAAAGAGCAGTACGGGCGATGGAGGCATGCGGTCAAGTTGCTGATCGAGCAGATAGGTCTGGCTGCGCTGGCCTGCCGATACCGTATAGGTCAGCAGTTCGCAGCCTACCAAGTCAAACATCGATGCCACGACATCTGGACTCACGTCAAACTGCGACACATGGCCACTGGTGGTCGAAGCTGCCACGGTTCTGCTCTTGCTGACGGTCTTACCCGTTGCTATCATCAGGAGCAGGACATCAATCGTGACTTCGGCTGCGCCATAGGCATAGAGGCGCTCTTCACGTATCATCGTGGTACGCTTTTCTCCATTGAGCGTAGTGAGGAAGTGACTGTTCAGAAAGTCGGAAGCCGATGTTCCTACATCAGCCATCGAGAAGAGAATAGTGACTGGCGAGATGCTCACCTTGCCTGAATCGTCTGTAAACGAACATTCCAGCTGCACCTCGAGATACTTTTTCGCATAGAGGCCAACCATCGAGGAGAGGTCACAGAGTACCACCTTGCCATCGATAGCCGGATACATCGTCTCTTCGAGCAGATTGATACGCTCGCCCTCACAGATTAAGTCGAGAATCAAAGTGCCGTTTGTTGCGTTAGAACCAAACACGATATCTGCAACATCAGAAGAGAAGCAGAGTTGTGACGGTTGTGATAATAGTGTTGCCATGCTGTATAGAATTTGACATCGCAAAGATATATATAATAATAGTACCCCGAAAATACCAAAAAAGATACGGCGACCATCACTGGCCACCGCACCGGTGTTCGGGAAAAAAGAATAGATATATTAGTACTATAACTTTTCGGGTAATTCAGGAGCAGGCCCATGACTCTTATGGTACCATACAAGACGGTCATCCTGCTTGGCAAGACCCCAGCCCTGCTCCATCAAGCACACGGTCACTTCTGTCGGCAAGGCATAGTACGTATCCGAGAGCAGATCACAGATGTCCATCGAGGTGTAACGGCCACTGTCTGTATTCGGGTTCAGCAGAACAGCGAGCAGATTCTTCAAAATTTCGTTCTTATCCATTTTCGAGTTCATTTAATTGTTTCAAATTAGAGGAAATCCGTCTCATATCGACCAGCATGTCCGTCAAGACTTGCGCACAAGAGCAACGTTCTGGTTCCAGCAAGTCATCATCATGCAACATGCTGTTCATGGCCAGAAACACCGCATCCGCATAAACATCCATGTCGCTGGCAAAGATTGGTGCTTGCACACCTGCCATCAGCGCATCCCAGTTATTATCTGTATTACTCATGGTTGGTCTCCTTTCCGTCTGTCTGTTTCTCACTCTTGTTGCCACAACCCAAGACTGCCACCAGCGACAGGTCGCCACCCATCTCACGATATTGCAGAAAATAGGCTGAGCGCTCATTCTGCAAGTCCTGCATGACAAGGCGATGGCTCGACTTGATGCAGCTCAGCTCCATGTTATAGACTTCGCCACACTTGCGACGGCAGGCGGTCAGACCGCGTTTCTGGTCTTCAAGAGCCCTCGCATTACGGCGGTAAGCCTCTTTCAGGGCTGACTGCTGGTCTTCCAGTTCGCGTTCCTTCACCATCAGCTGCTCGATAGCGTCCAGATGCTTCTGACGGGCAAAGGCCTTCTTCTCTTCATACTGCTGAATCTGAGCATTCATACCCTTGGTATTCTCCACCAGCTTGCGCTGCAGCGCCTCCAATATACTATAATCTGTGTTCATCGCTTACCTCCTTTCTTTCCTTTTGCCTCTTCCTCAGCATTGAGGCGGTAAGCAATCCAAGCTGCACACGACAGGCTCGCCATGGTCACCAGCGGAGCCTGGGCAGAGCAGATAAACACCACGACGAAGAGCAACGGCAGCACCACGCCCACGCGAAGCGACTTGCGCCAGCTGATGTCCTCTCCCAGCATACGGCTGTAGAACTCACTCCTGGAGTCCAGCCAATGGTTGACTACTTGAGCGCCACGTTTCACGCGCTCCACGATGTTCACGGTGGCAGGTCTCTGCTCCAATGGCAGCACCTCGCCGAAATTGATTGTTGACTGTTGCATAAACTGCATCATTTTGATTCCATACCAGAATCCGTCTGGCGCGGAGATACAGAGAGACGGCTGCACATCCCGTTGGAATCAAAATGATGCAGCTCCGGAAAGAGCAGAAAATTTTACGAGATGGCAGCCGTCTGTTCGTATGCCCATCGGTACCATCTGAGAGTACCGAGTGGAATGAAGGAGGTCCGTTTCTCGTCCCAACCAAGTCCCAAGCTGCAAGGCTTGATGTGGTGGAGCGGTGTGCCGGAAGCACTCCTTTGCATGCTAAGAGGCATAAACATAAAAAAAATGCCCGTGCAGTAGCTGCCGAGCGTCTGACGTGCGCCCTTCCGGATAGGTTACTATCATTTTGATTCCGTCGGCAAAGATACGACAAAATCCCGAAACCGCCAAACGATTTCGGGATTTTTTTTCAAAGAATCTTAAAAAAAGCAACTAATCCTCGTTACCAAGCTCCAAACCTTCATCAATCTGGCTGTCATCTGACACTTGCTTTTCAAGCAGGAAATGAAGCACATTCTGATTGCCCATACTTTCTGTGATTACATACGTGGTATGTACCTTCCATCCACGCTTTGACATATAGTCCAACACCTCCATCATAGTATTGAACTTGCGTTTCTTGTCACCGTCATAGATATATTCGTAGCCTTCCTTGTTGGGCAGCGTTCTACCCATATCAAGACGAACCTTCACTTTTCCAAATCCCCATGTGTTGTAACCAGCAAGGTCACAATAAACAGGATAAGGCTCACCAGGTTTTGAAACACTCTGCGCATTAGCGCTCAGGCTCATCAGAGCCATCACTAATAAAAATAGATTTTTTTTCATAATAAATGTAAGTTTAAGTTCTCCATAATATCTCCTGAGGGACCATAGACATCTGAAAGGAATTAGTCACTTGTCCTGTACCCAAGCTTTTCTCCTTCTGGAGTGTGGCACGAACCAGGAAAGGAACAGCCCAATTTTTTGCCTTCCACAAAATGGTAACGACATTTATAGCACGAATCGCACATATCTTTTTCTCTATTCATGCTGCAAATTTACATAAAAATCCCGAATGATGAGTCAGTCGAGATAAAGAAATAACTTTTCTATAGAGGAAAGGTACAAAAAAAAAGCCGGAAAATTTTCATCTTCCGCCCTGAATTCCTTCAAATTCCCTCAAAATTCCTCCGCTATTCCTTATTGTGGAAGAGGTATTTTGCCACAAAACTAAAAACGCCGATAACATCAGCCAACGTCGAAGTCAGAAGCACTATCAGCACATTGTCATGAAGGTACATATACCCAAGCCCACAACAGAAAACGATTATGATAGCCACAGACATATACATGCACATAAAAGCAAAGATCCTATTGCTGAAGGTCTTTCGTTGCTCCCTATCTTGCCTAAGACTGGCATTTTCCTCATTCAACCGGTCAATGTCTGCCTGCTGACGGCTCAGCAGAATCTCTTCCATTTTCCCATTGAGTCCGGCAAGGTTCTCCTCCGTCTTTTCCTGCTGCTTGGTGTCAGCTGCAAGAAGATTAACTATCTTCTCTGCCATGTAGTTTTCTTGCTATTTCAACGACCTGTTCGTAATACTCCGCAGTAACACCATCGGGGATTTCCCTGTTCTCCTCTGGCCTATAACATACAGACCAAGGAGTGCCGGGGCGATGCGTCAAAGCCACCAGTTCAGAATCAGAATATTCATGATAACGCTTCCACACCATTTCCACAATAGAAACAGCATCACTATCTTCCAGTAGCGGAGTAACAAAAACAGGCTCATTCTTCGCATCATCCCACTCCATCACAACCGTCTGCTCTGTAATAGGAGCTGCCTTATACTGCTTAAAAGAATGATAGACCGACGGGATTACTGGTCCATATTTCCACGCTTCCACTTTATCGAAACGCTTATCGAGCAACGATTTCCGATGAATAGCCAAAGAGAAGCCATGAGCGATATAGACACGCTTCATCAGCCCAAGTTGCGTAATGGGAGTATCTTCTTTCTTCGCCAACATTATAAAATAGTTAGCAACCGACAAAGCATTCATATTCATAATAATAAAGGTGTAAAATGTGTATTTCGTTTCAGATGCGATGCAAAGTTACGGCTTTTATTTCAATTTTACCACAAAACTTACGTTAAAAATAGAATAAACCCCTACGACTAAAAGAAAAAAATCCTCAAAAGTGGCTCACTCCCAACAGTTCCTGCCGTATAGACTTAACCTCTGCCTCAGACTCAGTCAAAAATAAGTCAGCAAATTCCGATATCAATCTCTAAATCACACACAAAGATACATAACAGCTTTGTTATGACCAAACGGCATACACATTTTTTTGTAATAACCAAAGAAAAAAGTAGATTTCTTTGGCGCCACAAAATCTACTTTTCAACCAAATTCAATCAACCCCAATCTACTTTTCAACCGATTTCAATCTACTTTTCAACACACCCTGTAGAGTTTACTCATCAAATAAGATATTCTCTCAAGATTTGCGCCAAAAATGTTGTGAACACCTTTTTTTCGCAACTCTTTGAGAGTCAACAACTAAATCTTTGGTTCTTTGGATTTGCAAAGAACTCTGCCGAAAGGTAGCCCAGCACCGCCCTACGACCGAATTGTAATTACAAGCCTTTGAAAACGAGCGGTATATGTAGCACTCCGACTCAATCCGCGGTCGGTGGGCACCTATGGGCATAGCACATTTGGCAGGTGTATGATGTAATTACAAAGAGGAATGTAGCTTATCAGATGGTATCAGGAGCGTACTGTGTCTGTCTGCGGTGATGGTGATGCGCTCGTCGCCGTGGTGGTGTGTGTGTAATACTTACCACCACGAACCAACACAGCAGACAACAAGACTCTGTATGCTCCAAATACTATCTGCAAGCGTAATGTATCGACGTATTACATGATACACCTGCCAACAAATACCATAAGCATTTAGGTGCCCACCGACCTGTCGCTCTTCGTACCTGGGCAGGAAGTGGAGCTTAACAGATGGTATCAGGAGCGTACTGTGTCTGTCTGTAGTGATGGTGATGCGCTCGTCGCCGTGGGGGGGTGTATGTAATACTTACCGCCACGAACCAACACAGCAGACAACAAGACTCTGTATGCTCCAAATACCACCTGCAAGCGTAATGACGGCATCGGGTGGGCAGGTACGAAGAGCGACAAAAAAATGCCCCTGATGCATACACACCAGAGGCACACGCTGCAAGCCCAACAGCGGTTTGTGTTCAAAATGCAATAGCATCATGGGCTTTAATTGATTCTGCTGCACGACGGATTCGATCAGACGTATCCATCAGCGCTTCATAGAGCTGGTCTGCCTCTTCTGGAGTAAACCCACCTACACCACCATTCCCATCTATCCCATCCATCTTATGATAGAACCAAGATGATGACTTCTCAAAATAGTGGTTCGCTATCTCGCGCCAAGAAAGACACAAACTAATGTCCTGCAATCTCTTCTTCATGTCAGAGATTACCTGCTGTTGTTTCATTACCGTTTCCATATGATATATTGTTTTATTGATTTTAATAAATGGCTCTCCCCGAGGGGAGAACCTTGTTCATTCTGAATAGATGTCGGTCAGTTCGTCGAAGCATCTCTGAGCGTAAATCAGCAGTTCTGGATAACCATTTGGATAACTCGCTTTGTAATTCCTGATTGCACTAATGAGCTCCTCTTCCTGAGGTGTGACCATCATCGTAATGTTTTGTTTCTGTTTCATTTGCTATTATTTTTTGAACAATGCAAAGGTACTACTTTTTTTCGTAGTAACCAAACTTTTACTACGTTTTTTTGTAGTACCGCTAATATTTAACATTTCAGAAAGAAGTAACAGGCAGACACTCACGTGCCCACCTGTTATAAAAACTTTAACAAAAATGAAATAAATATGCAGTACTAAACAAATCCACCACCATAACCTCCGGAACATACAGCAGAGCCACCAGCCTCGACGGCGATACAAAGAGTATCAAACGCGTCTGATCCATCGGTACGACCTTCGAGAGGACTCTCTTCTGTTTCAGGTTTCTTCTCTCCGCTCTTATCTTTCTGGTTGGTACCATTGATTGTCATTGCAGAGTCGATGGAGTTCAACAGATCTGGATTGTTCTCTTCGTTAATCATAATCCGATAGATACCCTGTCCTTTGAACATGCCGTTGATAAGCCCCTGCTTTTTCGGATGTGACCATGGCCTGCCGATATATAACAGCTTGACACTCCATCCGTTTTTCTCAAAGCGACGTTTCACTACCCGATAGAAGTCTGACTTATCTACACCATAGTTATTGCCCTTGAAGGTTGCATCAAAGCAGAACACCACTTCTTTACGCTTCATCGGTTTATAGTATTTGCAGATATCATCGACAAGTTCCGGAAGTCGTCTGTCGTATTTAGTATAGAAGCTTTTCAGCACACGCAGAATCATATCCTCGCCAGGCTGTCCCACTACTCCCCAGTTGATATTGGCATTTGCATCCATCGCAACCCAGATAGCAGAGGAAACATCTACGTCTCCATCTGTAAGACAGTCCACATGTCTGAGCTTCTCCATATTGTATCCTACCGATTCAAAATGAGAGGTATTGGCAGAACTGTACAGATTACGATCCGTCTTGGCATTATAGAATGAATCCTCAGAATGTTCCACCCGTTTACACATGATAGTGGTACGGAATGTAGCCTGAGGCATATCACGATAACATTGTGCGATAAAATTCTCTCCAAGAATCTCAAGATTCTCTATACTGCTGAACTCCTTATATAAATAGGTATCGGCACGCAACATATTGACCGTGCGTGACAACTTGCGAAGATAGAACATCTGCTGTGCCGTAGGACGTTGCCCTGCAGCAATCATATCCGATATTTTTTTCTTGGCATCATAGAGTTCCAGGACTAATCCCTCCAATACCGCGAGTTTTTCAGGATCACACTTTTCTCTGTCGCGAAGAAACCAAGAACCTTTGTTGGTTGTTGGCATATCGGAAAACTTAGCTATACCATGATGATAGTATAATTTGCCAAACACATTACCGTTTCCGCGGTTGGCAGGATACGTCTCATCTTTCAATTGTTCGAAGTCTATGAATTTAGCTTCGTCAATAAGAATATAGTCGAACGATTGCGAGTTGGAAGTACCCTTTCTATCTTGTGAGATGATGGTGGCATAGCTGCCGTTCCAGAACGACAGCGTATTCTCCCAGTTCATCGGCCTCTGTATAGGTTCTGCCCACCCCCATGCCTTGGGTGGTTTCTTCCCCCATGTATAGTGTATGCCATCGACAAAGCCCCATCGACGCAGATGGGTATCCCAAGACGGAATGATGTTAGTCCACATTCGCTTGGCATTCGGGGCAACCAGAGCTGTATTACTGCCAGGCATTCCCTCGAAGTTACGACGAAGTGTAGATGCTGCCATCATACCTTTACCAACTCCACGTCCAGCCACTATAGTGGAGTTCTTCGCCATGAGTGACAGATAGAATGCTTGGGCAGGATTGATATATTGGTCAAGTTTCGTCATTTTGCTTTACGAATTGATTTATCTGTTTCTCCTTTTCCGTTATCGCATCCGTCATTTCTACCACATCGACATCCTCGGCAACATCTTCGAATACCGATTTTGAATATTTAGACACCAACTCGTCGATAACCTTACGCAGGTCCGGAATACGCTTGAAGCCAAGAGATGTTGGGTCGAAAGTGAAGTTGATACGTGGAATGTCACCATAATTGCGGTCATGTTCATCAGTTTTATCGAGCTGATTAAACTTACCGTATTGCTGTGCAATTTTGGCAATAGCTGATGCATCCTGCTTACGCAGCGCAACAGCATATCCCTCCATGATCATGTTATTGAAGCGCCATCGATGCCATTCCTTGGAACATTGCTGTAGGTTTCCGACAATAGCATGAAGAATCTCAAGATCCTCATATGCTTTTCGTTTCGATATAGGCTTATCTTCTGCATCACGATAGTTAGCCTGAACATAATCAATATATTCGCGGTCTTTCTTGAGCGGATTGCGCAGCATATAGTTATAGATGTCACGTAGGCGCACGATACGCTGAATGACCTGCTGGGAGATGCCTTTCTCCTGCAGTTCATCGACCGGCAACATCAGGTTATCTGCGTAGATATCTATATTGAAGCGCATTTATTCTATTGATATTAGAGCCGACTGTAGCCACTCATTAGCTTTCTCAATAGCTGTTGGAGAGCCAACGTCAGCCAGTTTTAGCGTTTTTTCGTGCAACTCAAGTGTTTTTTCGGCAAGGACTTGACGATAGACGATGCCGACCTCTGTCCAAGGATTTTTGATCTCTGCGACTTCATCACCACTCAAACCCAAAAGGTCTCCAATCTGTTCTGGAGTCATCAGCATCCTCGCCAGCTGCTCTATTTTCACTAATAATTCCTTTTCCATGTTTCAGATCCAGTTCGACAGCGCCATTCCCACAAATGTCTATATATTGTTGCATCATGACATAGAACACGTCAAGGTCTGTCGTTATAATAGTACTTTCGGCGCGTGCGCCATACGTTTGGTTCTGCGATGTGACCACGGATATCGTCATCTTCGCGTTTCTAACCAGTAGAATCTTCGAATGATTCTGTCCGAGAAACACATGTTCAAAGGCATGCGTCAGAAGACTCTCCAAGCGAAGTGTCTTCCGCGCAGCCCGTTGGTCAAGTAGGATGGCAGAATGGCGAACCAAGCCTTTCTGCCCCAGCAGATAGAATCCATTCAAAAAAGGTTCCGATGTAGAATAGCTGCTCACCCACACATCAGCCGGTCCTGTCTGAGCCAACAACCAGTTCAGCAGACCAAGTGTGTGTAACCCGTCTCCGAAATATGCCTGTATAGGCGTATCAGCAATAGGTGCCAGCAACGAATCTATATCTTTACCTTTAGACATTTTCTGTTTCTGGAATAGCTATACCCAGTTTCTTCAGTCTCTCAACAGTTTCATCCTTGATTGTCTGTTTGAGGGAATACAGAGTATTCACAGCATCTTGCAGTTTTTGCAAGGACTTTTCTGTTTGATTTTCGAGTTTAAGCCCACGAGAGATAGCGGTTCTTGCCTTCGCGATAGTTTTTACATCACTCACGAAAGTCTCCACTTTATCTGTCTGAGGTTTTTCCTTAGGCTGAGGTTTCTCCTCAGGCAGAGCAAACGAATCATAGACCTGATAAGCGTCGCGAAGATCTGTATCAAGTTGTCTCAATTGATAGCACAACTCGTTACCATCGCATGGCGAATAATCTGGTTGGGATATCATCTGCGCCAACTGTGTGTGAAGTTGTCTGATACGCTTCCATCTGTCAGCGTTCTTATTCCAAATCTCCTGAATATCATCAGGCAGTTGGTCATGATCCGAACGCTTGCCAAGCTTTGCAAGTTCGGGAATAGTAGAATCTTCTTCCTCGTCATCCTCAATGGTTTCTGGCTTAGAAGAAAGAGTCTCTTTCACGCTCTCTAATGTTTCTTGATTGAATTTCTCCACATCAGAAGTAGTGAGGCCACGCTGTCGGATATCATATTGTTTTTTCAAATCAGTACGAATCCAAGGCAACATAGCCTTCGGTCTAAGCAATGCCTGATTGTAGATGCCGCGACTCCTCACGGGGCTGCATTGCAGCAACAATTGAGCACCTTCGACAATCTGCGCATCAGAAAGGTTGGTCAAATTGAGCCAATTATAAATTTTGGATGTAAGTATATGATCCATGTTTTTATTTCTAAATTTTGACAAAAGGGCAAGCGACACCATTTTGGTACCACCTGCCCACTAACTAACTTAAAACCATCTATGGAAAACCACCTGCCCTCCAATCTATGGGCAAGACGGGAGGGCAGTCAGTTATACTTCTGCCGTTTTCTTAACGAGGCCGTCAGCACAGTCCAGATACTCTGTTGCACTAAGCGGAAGCTTACCTGTGTAAGTAGGAACAGGACATTCGTCATAAGACTCCAAGGCGATGGTCGATGTCATATCTCCATTGGTGGGGTCTGAACCGGTATCACCAGATCCTGAGGTTTCACAGGGGAAATCTTCATTACCTAGTACACAGAACTTACCGTCACGCTGCTGATATACAACAATGAGCTTGTCATCGATAGCCTGGCGAATGAAGCCCTTGACCTCATCCGGCATACCTACGACGATAGCATTAGCCTTATTGGTGAAGAGTTTGGATCCTGAGTTTCCAACTGTCTCGAAGGTAACATTAGAAGCTTTATCCTTCAACTCGATCGACTGGAAGAACTTGTCTGCAGCCAACACGAAATCACCTTTCAGTTGTGAAAGAGACTCCATCTTGGTCACCTCTTCGTCTCCGAGTTTAGGAAGTTTGGGCCATGTCACTACGCTGTACATGGACACGAAGTAGATGCATCGGCGTATGCCCGGAACAGTTTTCTGTCCGGGGCAAGCCTTGATGCTCTCATACACATTTTTAGTAGTACACTCTTTCATACTATGTATTTTTTAGATTGTCACATTACTCGACATGCAACTTACCGACGAACAGCTCCTCTGGTGAGAGAGAACGAATCTGAGTGCCATAGACACCTGCCATTTCGAAGGTCAACACCCAAGATGAGTACTTGGCAATATTTGCTTTATTTTCCTGAGCATTAATATCGGTACCGAAAAGCAGATTTTGCTTGGTGGTAATCTTCAGATACTTACTGTCTGCCATATTAGACAACACCACGAGCTTACACTTACCTGCCGAGCCTTCAAGTGTCAGCTTGTCGAACTCCGTATTATAAGGCAGCGCACCATGGCGAACCTGATAGTCATCGACATAAGCATCATATACACTTTGCGGAATGTATAAATTACACTCTCTACCACGAAGCATATCATTTGCTTTGCGATAGAACTCCTTCAGCTGTTCTGTAGCCGTTGTGTTATTGATGGCAGCATCAAACAGGAAGAGATTGCCTTTAGCAACAGAGAGTTTCTCGTCTGTAGCTTCTTTCTCAATAATGGTATCGAAACCATCAAAGAGGTCCTCGGTCTTATTGCCAGCGACATTACGCTTAGCTTTCCACACAGCATTGTTCAGATGCATACCCACCTTTGCAGCAAAATAGGTTGCTACACGAACGGCAATCTGACTTGTGGTCAATTGCTCACCGAGCAGAATGCTATGACCGTAGATTGACTGGAACACTTCCATCGGGTCGAAGTCATAGGAACAGTTGCCAGGCCATACTTGAAGAGTTCGTCCTTCAATTTTGTAGTCTGCCGACTGGCCGTTTTTCTTACTCCATGGCGACAACTGTGCATCACCATGCAGTTCGCCCCATGTCAGCTGATTGCGGACACCAGGAACTAATGTGATAAACTTCAGCGTATTATCCTTCATGACCTCAATAGGCTGAGTGATAAGTTGCTGCTGATACTGACGGCAGGCTGTTTCAAGTTCTGCCGGTGTGACGCGCTCCGCCATTTCGTCGGGCGTCATTAAGGCCTGTGATGCTGATTTCGCCATTACAGAAGATCTTTGATTGTGTTAAACATGTCTGATGATGTGTGCATCTCCATCTTACCAAGTTGATTTCCTGGCAGCTTGACTGAACTATCACCAGCTTCTTTTTTGAAGTTATCGAACTCTGTCTGCAGATTCTGCAGATTTGTCTCTGCGGTAGCTTTTGCTGTTTCCGCTGTCTGAAGATCTGCCTTTGCTTTTGCCAACTGACTCTCGATGTTGCCAAGATTCTCGGCTTTGCCTTGCAAGGCAGCAAGAGTATCTTCAATAACCTGCATCTGTTCAGCTGTCACCACAATACCAGAGTCAGACTCGTTAAACCCTTCCACTTTAAGAAGAGCATTAACTTTGATAAATTTCTTGTTCATAATGACATTATTGTTATTATTGGTTTTATTATCTGCGAATAATCGCTGTATTTTTGCCATGATACCACGAGGAACCTTGGGTGTTGCATGGGCTACAGCAGGAAGAGACGGAAGATGGAACCGTTCTTCGATACCATCATAATTAGCATAGACATTCTGCACGGCATTTGCTTCTTCCTCAGCTTTGGCTTCATCCAGTATTTCATCGACAAGTCCAAAATCAAGTGCCTCTTGTGCAGTGAGCCACTTTTCCTTATCCATCATGCTACAGTTCTCTTCGATACTCTTGTGATTACGATAGGAATAGATATCAGCTATGGCCTTATCGTAAGTATCCAGATTTTGCTTGGTTGCCTTCAGCGTCTCGATGTACGCCTCCAGTTTTTTCTTATTCGCCGTGCCAAGACTGTTGATAGATTGCGAAGAATTGTGTATCAACATCAGCGAACCACGAGCAATCTTAACAGACTTCGCTTTCATGCACAGGATTGTTGCCGCACTTGCTGTCATACCCACAATAACCATGTTACAATTACCATGGGCTGCAATCAGTTCTGCAATTGTTATACCCTCATCGAGTTGACCACCCAGTGATGACACAGCAATGGTCAGTTCCTTACCTTTGTTTTGATTAAGGAAGTTCTTGACCATCTCAGATGTTGTGCCACGTCTGTCAGTCCACCAGTCGTATTCTTCACCTATTGGACCTGTAATATAGAAGTCGTATTTCATTCCGTTTTGTTTTTCCACAAAGGTAGTAATTACACAAAGCGAAAGAAAATACCTTATATATTAAATAATGTACAAAAGAGGATATTGGGATTTCCAGTTAACTGTGAGAGACTTCAACCACGTATCAGAAGTTTTATCTGGATATGGAATAGATTCTTCTATTATAGTATGTGGACGCTTTCCAGTGCCACACAAGAACATGGTACCATCCATAGATGTCAGTCGGAAACAGTAGCGTCCATTCTTCAAGAAACCTCTATCCGTTATTTCCGCTTTAATCGTGGTAGTAAAAAGACGTTGACCGTTATCAGAAGAATCCTTGATAACAACATCAACAAGACCATTAAGTGGGATTTCTGTCCATAAAATGTCTTTTGATGGTATGCAACTTGAATTTCTAATAATAATATTGTTGCTGACAGATGCAGCGCTTGCAAATTCTATTTTTTTGACGTGTACGAACTTGGACATGATTATACGGGATTATACGGGTTTGAAAAAAAACTCTGATTTTATGATTGGAAGATAGTATGTATTTAATGTTTATTAACGATTATCATGCTTATAGCCACGTGAAATGTTCACGCCAGACTTTTTGAATGAATCTTTCAGTCTTTGAAGTTTCTGGCGAAGATTCTCATAATTATTCGACTCCATACTGATACCGTTATCATCCATCCAATCACGAATGAGCTTCGAGAGTTGAACAGACCGACAGCCGATGTCCGTCAGATCTTCCCAAAGCTGCATACTGAAGATATCGTCTATCGCCTCGGCAATTGCAGCCTTACCATGGACAGAAATATAATTGTATGTTTCAGGCTTTTTTGATGCGGAGCCCTTAAGAACGATAGCGACCTCTCCCTCTTGTTGCGCATCAGGAAGAACTCCGTCTGGTCTTTTACGAGAGAAGTGGCGAATCACGTTGTTGAGATGAGACTGGACTGGAAAAACACATGGATCACCGAAGTGATGTTCACACCATTCACGCTCATAGACTGGTAGCTTGACGTATATAAGTATCTGATTCATATAATGTTGATTTATATTGGCGGTGCAAATATAGATATTTTTTTCGGATTTTCCTATTAAAGTCGGAGGAATGTTTTTTATTGTAGATATGTAAATACTATATGTAGCAAGTTGTAGCATTTTGTGTCACACATTTATTTTACTGATTTACAACTACTTACATTTTTCGTACCTATGTAGCATTGACTACAAATGTATCATCTTTGCTACAAAAAGAAGGATTTTATATATAAATGCTACAATTTGCTACATCATTGATACAACTTACTACCAATATTCGGTACACATAACATACTGCTACACAACTATTTATAAACTTGCTACAAAATGCTACAAATGTAACACCCTATTTTTCACTTTCTAAAAACGCTTTCCAAAGAAAGACGGAACGTTTGCAAAAAAAAAAGCGGGAGCCTCACGGCTACCGCTTCATTCGCAATCAATGTAAGCATTTAATAAAACTATGTAGAAAAAAATATTAGTCTTTGTCCTGGAATAACTCCGTTTGCTTTGGCTCTGGCTTGGGTTGTTCATCACATCCACTATAGGTATCAAGCATAATGCCGTATTTGCTTGACACTATCTCGTAGTTGAAGCACATCGGTCTATCTTGTGTATAGACCGCCTTGAAGCCTATTGTTCTGCCATTCTCATCAAACTGTTCTTCTCGCTCTGGCAGTCCGTTATTATTGAACTTAATGAAACGTTCAGGATAAGTTGTGTTGCCGTAGTACTCTGGGGTTATCTTCAGATAGTGGAGCATCGACTCCTGCGGAAGAACTTGTTCGTCCATCTTCTTTCCTTGTTCTCGGTATGTTGCCAACATGATATCTTTTCGGATCATCAAAATTGGAATAGATTTCTCGAAGGTGAACTTGTCTTTTTGTTTGTTGGTTCGCAGTTCATCCTTATACTTGATGATATAATCTTTCTTCTTCATCAAGAGTCCTTTTTGTATGGCAGAGTTGATGATATTCCAGAATCCTGCCACTTCATCGACAGATGATGACATCTCATTCTGTCGCATAACACCTCTCTTGCACAGTTCGAGCAGTTCTTCGTAGCCAAATGGCAATTCGATAGCATCATCTATTGCCAGATATGTTGCCAGCAATACAGTCCAGTTGCGTAGTATGCGGTCAACAATAGAGGGCTGCTCTCTAAGTGCATACTTCATATCACTCTCTGCTTTCTTCCACGCATTACCAAACGAAGCCTCGAATTTATCTCGATGTTTCAATATCTCAACTGTGATATGTGAAGCGCCAAGCATACGCCAGTGTTGCAGATCTGCAAACTCCATACGTTCCTGCTCGGTAAATGAGTGCTTATCATACGTAAGATATATTAGGCGAGTGAACAATGCCGGGTCTGCCGTTGGCATTTCCTGACCAGTCAGTATAACAGCAGAATCTACTCTTGCCTGCTCACGCTTCTTATCTTTATCCATGTTCATCCTCATGCGACCGACACCGCCCCAGATATCCTTGAGGAACTGCAGTTTCTTGATATCGATACCATTCTTGTACTCGTCAAGGTGTACCAGAGCATTTGACACCGATGCTACAGCATCAGCCAGCGATGGAATTGAAGACTCGATATTCGGAGCTTCGTAATCACGTTGAAAGAAACTCATCAGAGTTTGCGCCAATTCTGTTTTACCGGATCCTGGAGGACCAAACAGATTGAGTATGGGAATTTTTATACCACGAAGCCTAATAATATCAGCAAATAACGAGGAGAGATAGAAACACAAGCCTATCTTTGCATTATCACCAAATACCCTGCATATCTTATCGAAATACTCATTTATAGATATGCTGGAGAATGTTGTCCTTTGGAATTTTCGTTCATTAACATACAGCTCTTTCGATGACTTATACAGTCGAGACAGTGCTGGCAGGTAGAATTTCCCGGCTTTAAGCCTTACAATTCCCATTTCGTCGATGTCATGCCATTCTGCATCTTCAAGTGCACCATTACTAAAAGCATAGAATCCTTCTTTCTGCCACCCAAGTTGTTTAATCTCGACAGCCGTCTCAGTCACCTTCGCCAAATAAGTCTGCAGCTTTATCAGTTCCTGGTCGCTTGCCATCCATATATAGTTGCCTATTCCAAGTAATTTTTTGCGGAGGGCTTTGCTCGACGTCAGAACCTCCATGTCCAACTCTATGATTTCTGCATGATCATCTACTTCAGTATTGTTTATTTCAAAGAGTCGGACAGGACGCAGGTCATCTTTAATATGGAACAGTGGCTTCAATGTAAAGTTTGACCACTGGCTTTCGTCACCATCTTTTGTCAAGCCATAATAACAGTTATGGTGTTCTGAGAAACCGAATAATCGGAGCATATCAATGCCTCCGTTCTTATTCTTGCTTGACAATTTCTCCTGTTTCCTATGTTTCGCAGCATTGATAGCATTACGCCATAGTTGCTTGTTTCCATTAAATTTTGCAAGCTTGGATATATATACCTCTTGCAAATCGTTATCCTTGATACACACAACCAGGTCGCTAATAGTATTAACTATTTTCTGACGCTGCTCTGTTGTCTCATCCTTATCAAGACACTTCTCTATATACCACAGAAGAAACTCTTTCTCTGTCAATCCTGCAAGGTCTGCCGGTGTGTTGATAAATTCATCGGGATCTTTTTTAGTGGGTCGCTCGACATCAAGATCATTAGGAATCTCTCTGACTGACACAGTGAATCCACACTCCATAGCCAGCGAACCGTTTTTGATAACATTCTTAAAGCCGGCTCCTAACTTTTCCCCGAATTTTGGCACGTCTGAGTCTGGAATAAAGCATAAGGTGATATTCTGCATTCTGAGGTCTTTAAGTTTCATGAACTGATCCTTTGTCCATGCACCTCCCAGACTTGCTATAGTGTTCAATATTCCTGCAGACTGTAACTTGATAACATCAGGACCTCCTTCTACGAGATACAGCTTTTCTTGTTGCCTCGCTAATTTAATGGCCTGGTCGATGCCGAATATCGACGTGCTTTTATGATAGATATCGCTTTCGCTGCTATTGATATATTTTCTATCGTTATCAGCCTCCATCGTGCGAGCCGTGAAGCCTTCTATGTTGGAATATCTGTCGCGTATAGGTATCATTACCCTGTTGCGATATACGCAATATAGTCCTCCTGTCTTCTCACTACGTTTGAAGATACCCATCTCTTGCAAGATATCCATGTTAAGGTCTTTATGCTCTGCATAGGCTATTATCTTACGCCCGTCTTCTGGTGCGAAACCTATCGATTGCTCTTTGCAGTAATTTTCATCCCATCTGGAGAGCATGTAGTTTCTTGCAGCTTTGGCTTCTTTGCTGTCTGACCACATTTGTGTGTAGAACCATTTTGCCAGTATATCATTATAGATTCGCATCGTTTCTTTCTTACGATGACGTTCTTCCTCTTCCGGTGTTTGGTTCAGTTCTATATCCTTCAGCTCAATATTCAAACGCTCTTTCAGCAGTTTCTTAACTGCGAATGGGAATGGAAGGTTCTCTGCCTTCATCACGAACGTTATAACATTACCGCCTTCATGGCAAGAACCATAGCAATACCAGAGGTTCTTTGCTGTATCGACAGCAAATGATGGCGTATCCTCATGATGGAAAGGGCAACAAGCCCATAGCCGATGACCACGTTTGGTCATCTCGCCTCCAACGTATTCAGAAACAACCTCCGCACAATCCACTCTATCGAGTATCATGTCTATATATTTCTGGTCTATCATATTTCTACATATTTTATGCAAATGTATCTGTTAATTGTATCACGTTAAAATACCAGATGCTATTTGGCATGGCTTTTTATCCGTGTATTCTACATATTGATTGGTCGCTGTACAAAATGCACCATTGATACATCTTCGTTTGAACTTGCAGAGTAAACAATCGTCGTTATTATAGATTACGTACTCTCATCACCTTGATGATCTCTCTGCAGTTCTTGGCTCCAACCTTATTTTTGATACTGTCAAGCTGCACTTTGATTGTCTGTGGTGATTTACCTAAGACGGATGCGATATCTGTATAGGTATAGCCTCGCAAGTATAATCTTGCCACCTCCTTCTCTGCTAAACTTAATTTATATACCGACTGTGGTTTGCATATAATATTCTCATCTTTGCATATGCCTCTTAAGGGACATTTTACTTCTTCAAAATTGATGATATCAGCATCAATATCTGCAGTCAGCATATCATGCTCGCCAAAGTTGCAACGAATGAAGCGTTGCACAACATTGAAATCTTCTTTATCCTTGATAACAGGTGATGTCGTACCAGTCTTGTAGAGTGTTGCCAGTCTGGCATATGCTCCAGGAAAGAGATTCTTTATTGAGCTCATGATGTAATCTACGATCTGATGATCAAAGCGAGTAAGCCTTTTCTCTTCACTATCGTCCTCTTGATAATACACTATCCCATTGGGGGCAACTCTAAATTCTATTCTTCCTTTTCCCATAGTTTTAGTTTTATAACATTGGTAATATTGATCATTTCATCTTTGCGTATGCGTAACTGGGAATTCATACTAAGCTTCGCACTCATTGTACTGGCTGGATAATCAAACTCTGCAGTAAGACATCGCAAGAACTTTCCTTTGTCTTTCCGACATAGTTTGTTATAATAACCCCTCACGTCTATGACATTTTTATTGTCCATTTTTACTTGCATATTTAAAACCTTTATTCTAATTTTGTGGCAAAATTAAATTAAATATTTCATACAACCAAACACTGACGGAATAATATTTCCGTCTTTGCGCGGTTTTTAACTTATTTTTATAGTATGCGGTACAATAGTGTTAAATTAGACATGGACTTTTTTAAGCAATGCCTGAAGAAGAGAAACATGAGCGACAGGGAGTTTAGTCAAGCCATGTGGAAAGAAGGTACTCACCAGACCGTCGGTCAGTTCCTTCGACGTCCCAATATGAAAATCGAGACAGCGATGAGAATATGCAACATACTCGACATCTCGCTGGATGATCTGTTCAGAGGTTCAGACTCCTACGATGGTTCTCCGCTCGTAGTCGGAGACAGTAACATCATTAACTCATCAATTGTGTCTCATGACATTAACGACTTGCGTAAAGAGGTTCGGACCTTAAAACTGCTTTTGCGTGAAAAAGACGAGAGAATATCTGAGCTAAAAAAGTCCAAAGAAGACATCGCAAAACGCTTCGATAGTGTATTAGCACTAATGTCTTCAAAGCATGACAACCACAAATAACTCGGACATAACTCGGACACGGACATGTGTAATTTCTATATTATAATCAATGTATAAGGTGATGGAATGGCTGATTTTTTTTCAAGAACAAATCGCCTCATCCCGACCAAAAGGCGGCAAGTGAAACATTTCACTTGCCGCCTTTGTGTTTTTCATCACGTGGATATGCTCACCTGCATGACCTCTTTCATCAAACCACTCCCATTTGATGGAGGAAGATGATGAGGATGCAGATGGGACAAATATAGCGGACGGCAAAGAGATAAATCATAAACCAACGCTGATTGGTCATGCCACGATTAGTAAACTCAGCATAGACCGTACGCTTGGGAATATACCATCCGACGAATAGACAAGTGAGCATCGCTCCGATTGGCATCATAATGTTGGCAGTGATTTTATCACAAAAATCCATCAGCGCTACACCAGTGATTTGCAACCACGAACGCCCTCCTACTGACAATGAGCACAACACACAGATAGCTCCCGCAGCAACTGTCACCACCCAAGCAGAGTAACGGCGTCGTAAAGTAAACTCTTCAGTAAAGAAAGCAGTACCAATCTCGTGCATCGAAATGGTTGATGTCAACGCTGCAAAAACCAATAGTGCATAGAACATCACACTAATCACATAACCCACCACGGGCATCGACGCAAAGGCTTGCGAGAATACATTAGGCAAGGTGATAAATATGAGTGAAGGTCCACTATCGGGATTGACACCTACAGAAAACGCTGCAGGAAATATCATTAAACCAGCCAAAACAGCTATCATCGTATCGATGGTCACAATCTGGAATGCAGATTTCAAGAGGTTTGTATCATTGGAGAAATAACTGGCATAAGTACATAGACATGCTGTACCCAACGACAAGGAGAAGAACGATTGGCCCAATGCTTCGAGCAATACGTCGCTCGACAACTTACTAAAGTCGGGATAGAACAGGAAACGGATGCCTTCTAAGGCTCCAGGCAACATGCACGATGCCACTACGATGACAATCAACAACACGAAAAGCACAGGCATAAGCAGTTTTGAAGCACGCTCTATACCGCCACGCACCCCACGAACCACCACCAAATGAGTGATTAAGATGAACAAAACGCCCAAAATAGCCGGTTTCATCGCATCACCGGAAAAATCGGCGAAATACTCACGAACGGCATCAACATTGCCACTCGTCATGCCAGTCATTGCTATATACAGGTATTGCAGACACCAGCCTGCCACTACCGAATAGAAACCGAGGATGATAGTAGAAGTGAGAATACCAAGATAGCCGACAAACTTCCAGGGCCGACCTTTCGACAGTTTATCGTAGGCACGCGCTGCATTGGCTTGCGCATGGCGACCGATGATAAACTCGCTCAACATCCCGGGCAATCCAAGCATTAGAATACATACCAAATATATCACTATGAAAGCAGCGCCGCCATTCTCGCCTGCCATATAGGGGAAGCGCCATACGTTACCAAGGCCTACTGCAGATCCTGCAGTTGCAAGTATCACGCCAATCTTACTACCAAAGTTTCCACGTTCTGTCATAATGGTTTGTGTTTATATATAAATATGTAGATGGCAGACGAACATAGTCCTTATGCCCCAACAATACTCCGATGAAATGGACAAAATTCTATTTCAACAGTCCAAACTGATGAAGGAATATGAATAGAATCGCCATCGGACAGATGTATTTCACCAAGAAGAGGTAGATATGAAACAAACGGGCGTACCACTCGCTACGAAGCGTTCCCCAGTTGGTAAACTCCTCACGTACTACCTTATGAGGTACAAACCATCCGATAAAGATACAAGTCAAGAATCCCACAACAGGTAGGAATATTTGTCCTGTAATGAAGTCAAACCAATCAAAAAGTGCCTTTCCACCGAAGACAAGAGTATCGGTCGCTCCCAGCGACAACGAGCAGAACGCACCGATGATAGCTGTTGATATGGTCACTATAAGGGCAGCTTTCTTGCGCGACAGGGTAAACTCTTCTTGGAAAAATGCAGTACTTACTTCATGAAGCGACATGAGCGAGGTCAGTCCTGCCAGACTCAGCAACACGAAGAATAGCAACGACACGAAATATCCCACAATAGGTATGGCAGCAAACGCTTGCGAGAAGACGTTGGGCAATGTGATGAATATGAGTGAAGGTCCACTATCCGGATTGACACCAACAGAGAAGGCCGCAGGAAATATCATCAGTCCTGCAAGAATAGCAACAACGCTGTCAATGATAGCAATCTGCGTTGCTGACGTAGTGAGATTGGTGTATCTGGAGAAATAACTGGCATAGGTACACAAACAGCCCATCGCGATACTCAGCGAATAGAAGCTCTGTCCCAATGCACTAAGGAAAACATCGCCAGTCATCTTCGACATATCAGGTTTAAACAGAAATTCTATGCCTTTACCCGCATTAGGCAACATACACGAAGCCACAACAATGATGAGCAGAAGGATAAACAGTGTGGGCATCATCATCTTCGATGCCTTCTCAATACCATCGCGCACACCATGTTCAATAATCAAATAAGCGATACCAAGCATGACGAAGGTCCATAAAACAGGGCGAACAGGATCAGAGGAAAGCTCGGCAAAATAGGTTTTGAAATAGTCTGGTGTGCCTTGCAACTGACCGATGAACGATGCCCAGATGTATTGCAGGCACCATCCGGTGACAACGGCATAATATCCTGTAATGAGGAATCCAGTAAGCACCCCCATATAGCCTACAAGTTTCCAAGGGCTACCACCCGACAGTTTGGAGTACGCACGCGCAGTATTAGACTGCCCATGACGGCCCACAATAAACTCGCTAATCATACAGGGTATTCCCAATAACAGAACACAGGCGAGATAGATCATGATAAATACAGCACCACCATTTTCACCAGCCATGTATGGGAAACGCCATACATTACCCAGTCCTACTGCTGAACCTGCCGTGGCAAGAATCACTCCGAGTTTGCTTCCAAATCCAGTTCTTTCTGTCATATAAATCAGTTTTTGCTTGCAAAATTATAAAAAAAATCCTACATTTGCACTCAAATTGTTATAATTGTATGAATAAAACAGCACAAATCATAAGAAAATACCCATTATCGCTAATATGCATAGCCGTTATCTGGTATTTATCATTCTTCACTCCTCCAAAAACAGAGTTGGAAGATGTACCTTTGATTGACAAGTGGGTACACATGGTTATGTATGGCGGAACATGGACATTGGTATGGTTGGAATATCTCAGAAGTCATACACACCTCAACTACCGCAAACTGTTTTGGTGGGCATGGTTGTTTCCCATCATGATGAGTGGTATGATAGAATTATTGCAGGAATACTGTACCAATGGGCGTCGGAGTGGCGATTGGCTTGATTTATTAGCCAATTCCATTGGCATCACACTTGCCACAGCAGTAGGCATGTTGGTCAAACGGTTGTTTTTTCGCTAACACCAACAACACTAACTGAAAGTGGATATATCGTAGCTAAACGACTATTTTTCCACCAGCAACAAGAGCATGGTCTTCGACCTATGACTTATCACCCCACTTACAATAGGGATGTTGGCGAAGTTGGCTATTGTAATAACGGCGATCTCCAGTGACTTCAACTCCGATGAAATCGGGCAATTCTGCACTTTCATCAACCGATGACAATTCTACTTCAGCCATAACAAGACCTGTATTGTCGCCATAAAATTCATCAACTTCAAACACATGTCCGCCATGACGCACAAGCCAACGAGTCTTATCGACAAGTCCCGGTTCACAGAGTAGCATCAACTGGCGTCCCTCTTCAAGGGTTATCTCCTTCTCAAATTCATAGCGCGATAATCCACCATCGAGGCTCGGTCCCTTGATGGTGAGATAGGCACGTTCGTCACGTATGCGGACGCGAACAGTTCTTCCGCGCTCACTGCAGATATAACCCTGTTGGATATGACTATGTGCAAAAGCAAGTTTCTTGTAGGAATCATCCCTGACAAGAAACTTGCGTTCGATTTCTGTAGCCATCGTTTAGAGGACGGTTAATGCCCAAGCCATATAAAGCAAGCCGAGTGCAATAAAGCCACCGATAATCCACCATATCAGTTTAGAACCCTTTTTCTCTTGTTTCTTGGCCCATGCTTCACGCTTGGCCTGATGTTGTTTACTCATAATATTCAGTTTTTAGTGTTATATATTTCTATGTTCGAATATACGTTTATTCCTCATCGGTGGTGGGGAATTCCATGAGATAAGCCTTGATGAAACCGTCTATTTTTCCATTCATCACGCCATCCACATCAGATGTCTGATAGTTGGTACGATGGTCTTTCACTCGTCTGTCGTCAAAGACATAACTGCGAATCTGACTTCCCCACTCTATTTTCTTCTTACCCGCCTCTATCTTAGCTTGCGCTTCAAGACGTTTCTTCATGGCGCGGTCGTAAAGTTGTGAACGAAGCAAAGCCATGGCGCGCTCCTTATTCTTGGGTTGGTCGCGCGTTTCGGTATTTTCAATGAGGATTTCCTCTTCCTCCCCTGTATCAGGATCAGTGTACCAATAGCGAAGGCGCACACCCGACTCCACCTTATTGACATTCTGTCCACCTGCACCGCTCGAACGGAAGGTATCCCACGAGAGTTTTGCAGGATCCACATACACCTCAATGGTATCGTCAACCAATGGTGTGACGAAAACAGAAGCAAAGGAAGTCATTCGCTTACCCTGTGCATTAAACGGGGATACTCTCACCAGTCGGTGCACACCGTTTTCACTTTTGAGGTATCCATAGGCATATTCTCCACCTTCAATCTGCATCGTGACACTCTTGATGCCAGCTTCATCACCTTCTTGAAGGTTGGAAATGCTCACTTTATACCCATGAGCTTCAGCCCATCGTTGATACATTCGCATGAGCATCGACGCCCAATCCTGGCTTTCCGTACCTCCAGCCCCTGAGTTGATTTTAAGTACACACTCCATAGGATCCTCCTTTTGACGGAGCATGTTCTTCAGTTCCAAGTCCTCAATGAGCGATATAGCGCGCTGATAGTCTGCATCTACTTCCTCTTCTGTAACCATCTCTTCCTTGTAGAAATCGAATGCCAGTTGGAGTTCATCTGCTGCAGCTCGCACGTCATTATAGCCATCAATCCATTTCTTGATGGCTTTCACTTTCTTCATCTGTGCCTCAGCCCGCTTCTGATCCTCCCAGAAATCAGGTGCTTGTGTGCGCAGGTCTTCTTCTTCAAATTCTATTTTTTTCTCGTCGATCTTCAGATAATGACGCAGTTTGTCAGTCCTTTCGAGGACATCTTTCAGTTGGTCTTGTGTAATCATCGTGTCTGTTGGCGATAATAATTATATGAGAGACATTAGTCTTCGTACATCTTGTCGATTTCTGCCTTATAGTTTTCGTTGAGCACCCGACGTCGTATTTTCAGCGTATTAGTCAACTCGCCCTTTTCCATTGAGAATTGGTGGGGCAAGAGTGTGAATCGCTTCACCTGCTCATAGTGTGCCAGCTGCTGCTGAAGGGTATCAATTCGTTCCTTCATCATGGCATAGATTTGCGGATTAGCGCAAAGCTGTTCACGATTTTCAAAGGCGATATTATGCGCACGTGCATACTCTTCAAGCATGCCATATACGGGGATGATGAGTGCCGAAACGAATTTGCGTTGGTCGGCAATGACCGCAATCTGGTCGATATACTTATCTACCAAGATTTTCGACTCTATCATCTGTGGTGCGATATACTTACCGTTAGAAGTCTTGAAGAGGTCTTTGATGCGCTCTTTGAGGAAGAGTTCACCATTTTTCAGGTATCCTGCATCACCAGTACGGAAGTAACCATCTTCTGTGAATGCCTGGCGGGTGAGGTCTTCACGGTTGTAGTATCCCTTGGTGATGGTGGGGCCTTTGAGCAGAATCTCGCCTTCATCGCTGATGCGGATATCGATGCCGTTGATGGGGCGCCCTACACTTCCCACGGTATATGGTTTGTTGAGATGATCGCAACTGACGGTGGCAAGCGATTCGGTGAGTCCGTATCCCACTATCATATTAAGTCCGATGGAATGGACAAATTCTTCCACATGCTCACTAACAGCAGCTCCTGCTGTGGGGAAGAAATGTGCATTTTCCAGTCCCAACTCTTTACGTACGAGCGAGAATACGGTGCGGTTGAGCAGTTCGTATTCGAGATGGAGTGCCATCGGTGGTTTCTTGCCAAGGCTGAGATACTCAATATTGTGTTTCCTACCTACTGCCAGTGCATGATGGAACAGTTTGCGTTGCATGCTACTGGCATGGTCTATCTTCTCCATCACACCCTGATATACCTTTTCCCAGAATCGGGGCACACTCGACATACAGGTGGGATGCATCTCGCGCATCGACTGCTGCACTTCTTGAGGATGGGTGTTTACTATCAGTGTAGCACCTTCAGAGAGGCAGAGAATAGCCCATCCGCGCTCAAAGATATGGGTATAAGGCAGGAAATTCATCACGCGGTCGTGTTCATTGACATCAACACACTCGTCGTTGGCAATTATTGCCGCATGGTATTGTCCATGGGTCAGTATCACGCCCTTAGAGTCTCCAGTGGTTCCGCTGGTGTAGAGGATATTGGCAATATCGTCGTTGTTAGCCTCGCGCTGGCGCTGTTCCACCTCGGTCTGACGTGGCAACTTGTCACCAAGTTTGAGAAAATCATCGAAATAGATGGCATTGGTATCATGTTCTGAGATATGCACCATGGCATCATAGACAATGATCCGTTCCAATGTGGGGCAGAGTGATACCACTCGGCGTGCTCGGTCGTACTGTTCTTGTTCGCCCACAAAGAGGAAACGCACCTTGGCGTCGTTGATCATGAACTGTATTTGCTGCTCGCTACTGGTAGCATAGAAGGGTATGGTGACAGCCCTTACTCCCCATGCACCAAAGTCGCAGAAGAGATACTGAATGGAGTTTTGCGAGAATATACCTATGTTTTCCTGTTCTTTCACTCCGATGTTGAGTAGCGCATTGCTAACTTGTTTAACGGTTGCAGAAAACTTATTCCACGACAACGACTTCCATTCCTTGCCGCCAAAGTCCTGATAGATGAGTGCTTCGCGCTCGCCATATTTCTTAGCGAGGTCATGCACCAATACCGACATGTGGCTTCTTACTTGCATAAGCGTTTTTCCTTATTTATTATATATAATATGTGCAAAGGTACGAATAAGCGAGTGAAATACAAAGAAAAAACACTTTTTTTCTTTTATTTCCGAGCGTGAGTACCTAAGATGCGCAGCATCAAAGGTACGAATAAGCGAGTGAAATACAAAGAAAAAACACTTTTTTTCTTTTATTTCCGAACGTGAGTACCTAAGACGCATAGCGTCAAAGGTAGTGCAAATCGAGTGAAATACAAAGAAAAATCACAATTTATTTCGCATTTCCGAGCAAGAGAAGTAAAAGACGGAAGGAGATAAAAAGCATGGTCGGATGGTTATCTGTAGCGGTTTGATCTAAAACTTTTTTTCTCACACCACATGACAACCATCCGACATGCCGACTTTCAACGTTCTCAAGTTTGAGACTTTTCGAACGTTTATACTATATTTTTCTAACTGTATTATAGTGCAATACCGACCGACCAATAGACAAAACCGTGGTTCGGACTAAGTTCCGAGCGTGAATTTACATAGCGGAAGCCCACACCAAGGTTCAAGCCAATAGCCTTACTATTCGCTGCATGAATATGATGTATGGACAGGTCGTAATAGTTATTATTCCAATCAGGATGTCCCACAGGCCATGCCATTCTAAAGCGCACAGGAGTAAAACTTGTTCGTTTTTTATTCTGTTGGATGTCATAACCTACACCAACACCCAAGGTATTGGTATTCATATAGGTTTTCACGCCATCCTTTCCCAAATGATGACTCATTCTCTCATACGTGCCAAACAGCTCTACGCGCTTAAATTTTAGTCCAAAGTTGAAATCATAACCATGCATAGACATACCCTTATTGCGTATAGAGAACACATGGTCAACATCAAGAATCAGAAGCACAGTATCAAGTTTTGCTGGCCTGCCACATTTATTCAACACCACATCTTGTGCACTTGCATCAATAGCTATTGCCATCAGCATCAACACAAAAACCGTCATGCGACTTTTAATTGTTTTCATAATATATTATTTACGTTATCTCATTGATTTCTTATTTAATACGAATAAAACAAACTATTATTTTTCGTTCATTTCACCTTGAATTCTTTTGGGAACTAATTCAACATCAATACTATATAGTATTATAGTGCAATCCCGACCGACCAATAGACAAAACCATGGTTTGGACTAAGTTCCGAACGTGAATTTACATAGCGGAAACCCACACCAAGGTTCAGGCCAATAGCCTTACTATTCGCTGCATGAATATGATGTATGGACAGGTCGTAATAGTTATTATTCCAATCAGGATGTCCCACAGGCCATGCCATTCTAAAGCGCACAGGAGTAAAACTTGTTCGTTTTTTATTCTGTTGGATGTCATAACCTACACCAACACCCAAGGTATTGGTATTCATATAGGTTTTCACGCCATCCTTTCCCAAATGATGACTCATTCTCTCATACGTGCCAAACAGCTCTACGCGCTTAAATTTTAGTCCAAAGTTGAAGTCATAGCCATGCATGGACATACCCTTATTGCGTATAGAAAATACATGGTCAACATCAAGTGTAAGAAGCAGGGAATCTGGTTTTGCAGGTTTTGTGCATTGTGCATATAAAGCATCACCCAGAAACACAATAAAAAAAAGAATAAATGATAGCTTTTTCTTCATAACTCTTCAAATTTAATTTTTTAATAATATTGTTTGTGTTAGGAAATGTCCTTTTGGCTCACAAAATTAAACAAAAAAACTGGAAATACACAATAACCGACAATTAAAAAATCACACATTTTCTCATAGAAACAAAACATTTCGTCACTTTTCTCGCTGTTATATTAATAAAAAGGTGTAATTTTGCAAACAGGTTAATAACATACGAACGATGACAAACAATATACAGCAAATGACCGTAGAGGCAGTGGAACTGCTGCAACAACTCATCAAAACACCATCGGTGAGCCGTGACGAGAAAGCCGTTGCCGACCTAATGGAACAGCAAATGAAGCAATGGGGACTGACTCCGAAACGTGTTGGCAACAACCTGATGCTTATCGGGAAACACGCTGAAGACAAACCTACCCTACTGCTTAATGCACATATCGACACGGTGAAACCCGTCAGCACATGGACACGCGATCCGTTTACGCCAACCATCGAAGACGGACGACTCTACGGACTGGGCGCTAACGACTGCGGCGGCGGACTTGTCAGTCTGCTTATGGTATATCGCGCACTCTGCAACGAGGACCTTGCCTACAATCTGGTTTATGTAGCCAGTGCAGAAGAGGAAGTCAGCGGCGCCAATGGATTTACGCTGATTCGCGAACAACTGCCACCTATTGATGTGGCCATAGTTGGCGAACCGACCGGCTTACAACCGGCTATTGCCGAGAAAGGACTGATGGTAATCGATGCCGTGGCACACGGAAAGAGTGGACACGCAGCACGCAACGAAGGCGAAAATGCAATCTACAAAGCCCTGGACGATATACAATGGCTGCGCAACCATGAGTTTGAAAAGGTCAGTCCACTACTTGGTCCGACCAAAGCCACGGTAACAATTATCGGCGCTGGCACTCAACACAACGTGATTCCAGACGAATGTAAATTCACCATCGATGTGCGCACCAACGAGTATTACCGCAACGAAGAACTCTGCCAATACCTTCAGTCGCAGATGAAGAGCGAACTGAAAGCCCGTTCTTACCGGCTGTCATCTTCGTCGATTCCCACCGACCATCCCATTGTGAGCCGTTGTATCGCCATGGGTATGACACCTTTTGGATCACCAACCCTGAGCGATCAGGCTCTTATGCCCTTTGCTTCGCTGAAACTCGGACCGGGCGAATCGAGTCGCAGTCATAGTGCAGATGAATATATAGGTATTGATGAGATTGGCAATGCCATTGCCACTTACATGGAACTGTTGCAATCCATTCATTTGGAACAGACCTCAATGTGATTTAGAGCAATCAGACCGAGGAGACACAAAAAACTCCCATTCCATCGGGTTTCACTTCGACTTCAACCCTATTCGATTAGTATTTCCGACAGACAAACGTCTTATAAATCACGCGCGCACACCTAATAATATATGCGCGCGTACGCACACGCGACGTTGCAAAATTTCGATCACTTGACCACCACAACTGCATAACACACTATGTGTATGCAGCTTACGTGTGTGGTCGATTACGCTGACTCGCGGTTTTCGACCACCATTCGCCCACATGCCCCTCTGCCGTTGCCTTCATAAAAACAGCCCAATCACAATAGTCGCCAATACATAATTGGTATGTTCTGACGCCCGACAACGCCCTTGTCTAACGTAGGACAAGACTATTGCATAATATTTGACAGCACTCTCTTACGATATTTGAAACAACTTATTTCCAACGTTGAAAAGACTCTTATCCAACGTTTGACAACACCCTTATCCAACGTTTGACAACACCCTTGTCTAACGTTGCGTAACACTCTTATCTAACGTTACATAACACCTTTATCTAACGTTGCATAACACCTTTGTCAAACGTT